>CEAX01003011.1_pt1 | contig 32950 bp, 54 predicted proteins | sample 554721 | NCBI WGS metagenome assembly CEAX01 (sample SAMEA3182098, study PRJEB8094) | gut metagenome | biome: human; feature: gut; material: Stool; isolation source: human stools | place: Canada | collected 2012-05-30 | reverse complement strand
TGCACCACTCGCCAAAGCTGCACCGCTCGCCAAAGCTGCACCGCTCGCCAAAGCGGCAACACCTGCCAAAGCTGCACCACTCGCCAAAGCTGCACCGCTCGCCAAAGCTGCACCCCTCGCCAAAGCGGCAACACTTGCCAAAGCTGCACCCCTCGCCAAAGCGGCAACACTCGCCAAAGCTGCACCCCTCGCCAAAGCGGCAACACTCGCCAAAGCGGCAACACTCGCCAAAGCCCTTGATCTGCGTATAGTCGCCGCTGGGGCAGATCAGCCACCCAAAATCATCTCTCTCAAACCCTTCCAGGTCTTTTTCTGTATATACCTTCATCCTATCTCCCCTTCTGCCGTTTCCGCTCCCGCAGATACGCCGTTCTTCTTCCCTGCACATACCCGGCAATCTCCTGGGCCTTTCTCTTCTTTTTCGCCCCCTGCTTGTCCAGTATCCGGGTTAGAAACGCCGTCTTGCTTAGTTTAGTCCGTCCCATAGCCCCAGCCTTTGCCCTTCCCGATACCGTTTTTTTCACCTCTTCAATGTCGATACCGGCATACTGGTAGGCGGCCTTTGTGCTCACGTTGTGGGCGTTCAAAACCTTTAGGCCCTCTTCCACCTGCAGCTTACGGATTTTTGTTTTCAGCCGCGCCAATGTAGAGTTGGCCGCAATATCAAAAAGCTCTCTAAGCTGCACATTTCCGATTTCGTTCGGATAATTGAAATAAATTTGAAGCGCCGTGCGCGTGTCAATGGGTTTTGCTGATCGCATATGAATCCCCTTTCTTTCTGCTGGTAGTCCCGCCACTGTTTTTTAGATTTGGCAGGCACTCTCCGAACCTCTTCTCTTGCAGTTGTTTACTCGCGTCCCAACATATTCCATTTCCCTACATTTTTAGTCGTTTTTCATCTTTCTTCGTCCTTTTTTCTGGTACCCCTTGTGTTATGGTCTATTTGTGGTATGCTGATATCACATAAGTATTAATTGGCACAATATTTTTACTATACAAGGGGAGACTTATCATGCGGAAATTTGTTTTGTCTGTCGTTCTTTTGCTGTCTCTTGCGCTCTTCGGGGCCTGCGGTGCTGCTCCGGCGCAAACGCCCAGCGCCTCTGCCACGCCTTTTCCCACACCAACGCCGTCTCCAACGGCGACTGTAACCCCGACGCCGTCTCCGTCCCCGACGCCCACGGTCATTCCAACACCTTCTCCCTCGCCTTCCCCTTCAGAGAAGGCTCCTGCCGCCACCAAATCAGCAGCTATCAAAAAGCCCTCGGCTAGCAAGAAGGCATCGGCCACAAAGGCGCCTGCCGCCACCAAAAAGCCTGCGGCTACGCCCAAACCCACGCCAAAGGTAGCCCCGAAGCCTACGCCTTCCAAGGAGGTAAGCGGAACGGTATATATTGGAGAAACAGGCACTAAGTATCATCGGCAATCCTGCCCTACTCTCAAGGGAAACGGACGTGCTATTTCTCGGGCGGAAGCTATCAGACAGGGGCGCGGCCCATGCAAGGTCTGTAAGCCCGGATAATTTTTCAAGGTTCGGAAACGGCTCCTTCGGGGGCCGTTTTTATTGACTGTCCGCCGCCTGTTTCCCCAGATCCGGGTCAAGGTCAAGCGCTGTACATCCCAGCGCCTCTGCGATTGCCTTTAGTGTTGGAGTTGGCATTATTTTGGTGTCCCTCTCGAGCTGGTAGATATATGAGCTTGTAACCTCAATCCGCCTCGCAAGCTCTGCGCCGGAAATTCCCATTTCTTCCCGTCTCTCCTTGATTCTTTCTCCTAGCGTCATATTATCCTCCTTCCTATGAACGATTCATTTGATAGTGAAAAAGGGATGTCAAGCCCTTTTTCACTATGGTATGATATGGCGTAGCTATATCATACCATAGCGAAAAAGGGATGTCAAGCCCTTTTTCACTATGGTATGATATGGCGTAGCTATATCATGAATTTTGGCCTGTTTCTTTCTCCGTCCCTCTTGTCATTTCGCGTTTTGTAGGATATAATGCAGATAGGGCGGCGGGTTGTTATCCCGCAAACCCCATCTGGCGGTTAGCTCAGTGCCTTGATCGCTTTTTCAAGCGTTTCCTCGGCACAATCGTTGGCGTACCACACGCCGTCGATTCTTCGCAATGTATTCATCGGCTAACCTCCTTTCTGCCACTCGCCCACCGAGTGGCTTTTTTTCAAGGTAATCGCTTACCTTGGTTATATTATATCTTAGTTTAGATATAAAGTCAAGAGTTTTTGTATCTTTTTTTAGATATATTTATTCAGATTGAAAAGGAGTTGTTTTTATTGTTTAGTGAGCGTTTCAATTCCCTTTTAAACGAAAGAAAAACCACTGCTTATAGGGTTGCAAAAGAGACAGGCATATCTCAAGGGTTAGTTAATCAATATAAAAATGGTATCACCACCCCATCACAAAATAATGCGTTGAAGATTGCGGAGTTTTTTGGATGTTCCGTAGGATATCTGTTTGGAGAAACCGATATAAAAGAACAGCCCGCCACCAATGATGACGGGCTTACAGAAGAACAGAGAGAAATCATTGAATTGTTTGACAGGGCTGATCCGGAGGTGCAGCGCGCGGCGTTGGAGTTTCTAAGAGCCATTGAACGTCGCGAGCATAAGCCGGATAACACTTGAGCAGCCTTATAAATTCTTCTCTTTCTTCCCGCGTTATTTTGCCATCGTATGGCTGAACTAATTTTTCATTCGTCGTCCCCCTTTTTACAATTACTTTACGTCGAAGATATCTTCGACGGTGGTTCCCAATGTGCGGGCTAATCGAATGGCAATATCAACTCGCGGCAGATGTGTCTCGTTTTCTATGTCTCCTATAGTTGCCCGCCCAATATTAGACATCTGCGCAAGCTCTGCTTGCGTAAGATGCTTTGACAATCTGATTTCTTTTAGTCTTGTATGCATGGAAATATTTTGCACAGCTTGAGCATATTCCTTTCGGCAAAAAATTGCAATAGAACTCCGAAATGTCGGAATTTTATTTTCTGCATTGCTTATGCGAAATATACTAATAATTCCATAACGTTTTGTTGACGCCAACAAATTGAATCTTTATTGACGGCATTATATACTAAAGGTGTCCTGGGATATTTTAAACAGGCCCTTGCCAGTACGCGCCCCAGGATCGGGGAACGCCGAGCACAAGGGCCGCATTTTACTAAGGATAATATGGAAAATAATAAGACCGTGACAATTTGTCACGGTTTAAAAACAAACGCTTCGTGATCAAAAGGAGACGCTATGCCATTCTATAAAATGAACGGAAAACGCGATGGGAAGCAAAAATACCGGGTACGCATCAACTATCTGGACAGCGCCGGAAAGCCGCACCAGATTGACCGCGTCACCTATGGTCTGGAAGAGGCAAAGCTCCTGGAGCTTCAGCTCGCCAAGGAAGTCAAGGATGAAGCGCCCGCAAAGCGCATGACCCTTCAGCAGCTCTTTGATGAATACATTAAGGCCCGGAAAGGCAGTGTGCGGGAATCCACGCTGGATAAGGCGCAGCGGATCCTGAAACGCCATGTGCTGCCGGAATTGGGTGGAGTGCGGCTCCATAAGCTGACTACCCCGGTTCTCATGCAGTGGAAGATGGGCATGGAACAGAAAGGCCTTGCCATAGCAACCCGGCAGAACGCCTATGCGGAATTTCATATTCTTTTAAATTATGCCTGCCAGATGGAATATCTGCCGAAAAATCCGCTTGATAAGGTTGGAAATTTCCGGGCTTCCGGCGAGATAAAAAAGGAGATGCAGTATTACACGGCGGACGAGTTCAAAAAATTCATTGCCGTCGCCCGTGAGAGCGCGGAAAACGCGGATATAAACGGCATTTTAGGCGAATGGGATTACTATGTATTCTTTGCCATTGCTTTCTATACAGGGCTGCGCAAAGGCGAAATTCACGGCTTGGAATGGCGGGATATTGATGGGGCATATTTGTCCGTCAAGCGGAGTATCGCCCAAAAGCTCAAGGGAGACGACCGGGAAACCGCGCCGAAAAACAAAAGCTCTATTCGGACGTTGCAAATCCCCGCTCCCCTTCTGCGAATTTTGGACGAGCACAAGGCAAGATGGAAAGCGGTTCCCGGATTTACAGAAACATATAAGGTCTGCGGCGGCACCCGTTCCCTGCGGGACACCACGATAGAGAAGCACAACAGGCGATTTGCCGAGCTGGCAGGGGTCAAGAAAATCCGCATCCATGATTTCCGCCACTCCCATGCTTCCCTCTTAGCAAATGCAGGAATCAATATTCAGGAAGTAGCCCGCCGTCTTGGGCATTCCCGCATAGAAATGACATGGAACACCTATTCCCATCTCTATCCAAAAGAAGAGGAAAGGGCCATCAAAGTGCTGGATGAGATCGTTTAAAAATGCTTTTTCGCAAATAAATCGTGTAAGAAACGTGTAAGGCAAAGCAAAAACCCGCTTAAATAGCGGGTTTTTTGGATGTTTGGTGGAGGCGAGGGGAGTTATTTTTAGAATTTCAGACCATTTTGTTGCGTTTTGCAAACATTAAAAAATCGCATAATAAAGGCGTTTATCGTGCATGCGCTATCATATTTGCGCACATTAAAAAAACGATAGTTTGCAAAAAACGTGTAAGAAACGTGTACAGAGTCAAACAAAAAAAGAGCCAGATTAAATCCAGCTCTTTTAAGTATGCAACATTGATTTTTTCGACCTAACAGTATAAAATATTCATTGAAAAAGGTGCACGTTTTCGGACTGCACTGGGGGAGTCACTCGGTGGCTCTCTTTTTGTTGCTCTTTGCCAAATAAAAAAGAGGGGCCTCATAGCCCCTCTTTTTCAGATCGAATATGTGATGATATATGTGACGGCCCCACCGGCCAGGGCGGATAGAAGAATCTGCCATAGGGCGAAACGCCGCTGGCTCTTTTCCCCCTCCATGGTGTCCAGGCGTTCATCTATACTGTTAACCCGCACGGTCAGTTCCTTAACAGATTCCGCCAGTTCCTGCGTGCTTTTGGCCAGTGTTTCGATGTTCTTCTGCTGGGTAAAAAGCGTTTTCAGTTCTTCTTTGTGCGCCGCCAGAGCCGCCTCATGCTCCATCACCTTTGTCGTTAACTGATGTACATCCATGTCTACTCCTTCGGCTTTTCATAGGTCAATGCCTGTTCGCTGTCCCCCATGCCTTTGGTCGTCGGGTCGGTGAGCACGCCGATAAAGGACAGCACCGCCATCACCACCGTGCCGATAAGATAGGGGTTGCTGAAGAAGGCCGCAAACACCTCCCCTATGCTGCTCCAGGTGGTCAAATCCTCAAAGCCCAGCCCCAGATACGCCAGGATCGGCGACGCAATCACGCCCACCAATCCAATCCAAAACTGCGGGCTTTTTACCCGTACTTTCCAGTTGATTTTCATTGTTTTTTCCTCCTTTTATCCTTCCCATTTGCCGCCTAACGCGGTTACGGTCTTTTCCCCTGCCTTGCCGTCCACGGTCAGCCCTGCCGCCTTCTGGAAGCTCTTGACCGCGCTCTCGGTATTCTTCCCAAACTCGCCGTCCGCTCCCGTGCCGCCGCAGGAATACCCCTTAGCGATCAGCGCAGTCTGCACGTTTTTCACATCCGCCCCCTTCATCAAAGGGCTGGTTTTCCTGAGAATCCGGCTCACACTCCATGTTGTTCCGGCGGTTTTCCATTCGCCGCCCAGGGCCTGGGTTGTCTTTTCCCCCACGATCCCGTCCGCCGTCAGTCCCGCGTCTTTCTGAAAGGCCGTGACTGCGGCTTCCGTGTTGCTGCCATATTCCCCATCGGCTCCGGTATTCCCGCAGGAATAACCCTTCGCAATCAGCGCAGCCTGCACATCTTTCACGTCCTCTCCTGTCATGAGGGGACTGGTCTTTTTCAGCAAACGCCCTACGGTGAAGGAAGGAGAGATGCCGCCGGTTACCTTCGTCAGATCGCTCCGGTTGCTGATATATCCGTCCTTCCCGTCATAGTCGATCTTGTACCAGCCCGATGCGCCCATGCCCTCCAAAAGAAAGCTGTCTCCCTTATGGGCTATCCCCAGAACCGCCGTTTCCGTGTTGTCCCCGGCCCGCACGTTCACCGAGCCCCCCAGAACCTCCACCATGCCGCCTGCCGGCGTATCCGCCCCGGCTTCTCCATACTCCACGTCCCGCAGGTATCCCCATTCCTTCCATTTCTGGCTGGAAAGGGGCGAGATTACCACGCCATAGGCGGTTCCCCGGGATTCCAGCACCTTGCCCCCGCCCAGGTAAACGCCAATATGGCCGCTTTTCCAAAGTGCAGTCCCCGGCGTCTCGGGAAGCGAAGATACCGGGCCGCTCCCGGCAAACTGGCTGCGGAAGGTGTTGGCCGTCCGGTCGCCGTATTGGGGGTTTTCTGCCCGAAATGCCTGCACCAGCAGGCCCGAACAGTCCACCACCCGCCGTCCGATCCATCGGGCGCAGTCCTGGGTAAAATATCCATAGCCCTTGCCGGCCCGCCTGGCCTTTCCCCATTTCTCCGCCAGCTCTTTGGTATACATCTCCCCCTGGCCGGAAAGAACATAGCCATAGCGGTCCCGATAATAGAGGATGCCGCCGCTCTCCTTCTCCTTCGGGCCGTTCATGCCCGCCATTTCTTTGATCTGCTTCAGCAGGTTTTCCGCCTTCATCGCTCTTCTCCTTTCTCCGGTGCGCTTTCCAGAATCTCCTGCATTTCCTCTTCGGTAATCCATCCCTTTGCCACGGCATTTTCCAGTTGTGCCACTTCGATAGACCCCGCATGATACAATCGGTTCAGTGTCTCAAACATCTTTCTCACCCTCCCAGCGCGGAAATGACCAGCATGTCCACCGTCTCCCGCAATATCTCCAGCTCGCTCCTGCCCGGGGCCGGGGCCGCCGGTTTCTCCGCCTCCGGAATCTCCTCCAGGGCCTCCCCCGTCCAGCGGTAGTTCGCCCGCCCGTATTCGTCCCGGATATCCTTTGCCAGATAGCGGCTCTGGGCATGGGCATATTTGTCCCCGTTTCCCTCGCCGATCAGCACCGCCCCTTCTCCCGGCTCCTCAAAGGCGTCCGAATAAATCCGCGTCACCTCTCCCGCCGGGTTTATCTGCGCATATACCTTCCATCCCTTTTCTTCCATATTATGAATATACCTCCGCATCCAATGTCAGCCCCCAAAACTGCACTACGCACGGCCGGTTGCTTGTCACTCCCGTCGCAGTCGTCGTCAAATACAATGTATCCCCCGACGACTGCGACGACGATATCCCCACCGTCTGCTGGTAAATCACGTCGCTGTCCACCGGCCGCACCGTCATGTCGTTCACATTCCCGCCGATGGTCGGCACGCTCCGCATGGGCACCGGCGGCATATATGTGAAGCTCGCTCCTCCCACCGTAATATATCCCGGGCAGAACACCGTCCCTGTATTCTGGTAATACCGCATGCACGCCAGCAGCTCCTCGCCATAGCTTTTGGGGACGAAGGGCGTCGCCTCTTCCCCCAGCTCCAGTTTCGCCCAGCATACCGTCTGCCCCGCGGCAAATCCTCCCAGGCTCACCATGGCGCCCGTCACTTCCGCCGGACGTGTGATATATTTCATACTCCCGTCACTGTTCTTAACCCCTATCGACAGCGTCAGTTGTTTCCCCTGCAGCAAAGCAACATCCTGGGGCTCCAGCATATATGCTATGGACACGGTGGCTCCCGAAACCAACATCCCGTCCTCTGTCCGCGATACCGTCGCGCTCTCCGCTCCTCCCGCCAGTTTCACGCAGTACCATCGATCCGCCGTATATATCCGGCTCGTTCCCACCGTGAAGCTCTCCCCTCTCTGCCATACCGTGAACCCACCGTTGATTAGGAGGTTCGGGTTGGAGGATATCGTCGTCCTGACACAAGCCAGACCAAATTCTGCGCGCCGGTCTGTAATTGCCCCTGCAGTCAATGCACCCGCAGGAATCAGCACATCTGCCAGCGGTTTCTGATACAGGGTTGCAGTGTCCGAAAGGATTGGTGCTTCCGGAGATGCCGCCGGTGTGCCCTGTACAATCGCAACTCGCGCCGTGTTTATGTCCGTGTCCAGGTTATATTCCACAACCACGGTATCAATCCGGGGATTGTCGGAATCTGCTGCTGATACAACCAGATCCTCTCCGCTGCCCGTGACCTCCAAAAGAGCACCATAAATCTGGCAGCGTCCAGGGGCTACCGTAAGCGTCATTCCTGTCTTCAGTGTGACAGCCAGGGCATTTCCAATGATATGGCCATCCACCAGTATTCCATCGGAAAACAATGCGGCAAAGCGATTGTTGACCGCGCCTGCATCATATTCCACCCCATTAAAAAATGAAGAATTATATCCCATTGTGTTCTCCTTATCGTAAAATTCCTTACAACACCGCCCATGTGCTGCGCAGTATGCCGGTTACATTTTTCAAGACGTTGCTTCCAAACAATAGCTGCAAGGTATATTTCCCGGCGCCATGAGTCTGCGTAAACCCAATAACCTGGGAGGTTGCGCTCCCGGTTTTTCCGGCAAAAACGACCCAGTCTCCCAAAGAAAAATCCTGTCCAAATAGAAACGTCTGCGAAGCCTGATATTCCCCGGAAAAGCTCAGAACAGGCTTGAAATTGCCAAGCTGCATGCGTATGATAGCCTGCACCGCTTCTTCGCTCTCGCTTGTAGAACTCGCCGTAATCCACCGTTCCTTCCGGCCAAATCCGGTTCCCGCGTCCAGGTCCACCGCTCCATATACCGGGAGGTCACTCCCCTCCTGCGGATAGCTGTAGTAAGCAACATTTTTATGAGCTGCCCGGCTCTGCAGATACTCCTCATCCGCAAGATTGTCAAATTTCGGGCTGATTAGCACGGAGGTCTTCCTCGGTGCAATGATATCTACGATGTACCTTTTGGCCGTAAAATCCGGCGTAACCTCCAGGCCAAAAGAATCCTTTTCCCCAGCGTCAATGGCATTGTCCAAAACACTATTCTCCGCTGTGCAGGAAAACGCCCCTGTACTCCCCCGCCCCTGGCTGGCGCGGACTTGGATCTGGGAAATTGCCCTGTCCGCCAGATCCGGCGTTACAAAGGTTTTTTCCAGCATGTCCTTCATCATTGTTTCCCGGGGCATCCCTGCGCTATAGGTCAGGAGTTTTTCATTATATATAGGCATCCGTTCACTCAGCAGCCCAAGAAGTTCCCGTCCTTTGATGGTATATGTTTCGCCTTTCCCGGAAAGAGAACCGCCGATCTGTGTCACCTCTCCACAATAGGTCTCGCATTCCGGGCCGGTTACGCACACCACTGATTCCAGATCCAGGCCATCCGGAATAGCGTCGGCAGTAATCTCAAACGTACCTGCCGCATTGATGTACTTGGTCTGCGTTGTGCTGATAAAGCTGGGAAGCTCCCCCCGCAAAGCAAACGTTTCCTTGTCATAAAACCGAATGACCATTTTCCCTCCTATATCGTGATATACTGATTGCGATAAATAATCTCGCCATGACCGCCCATATCCTCCTTATCTGCTGTATACTCGATGATGCTGTCCCCGCAGGGAAGCTGCCATAGCGAAGAATCCGGATCCAGCCTAGAAAAAGCGTTTTCCCGTGTTCCATTTTTTATAATGGTTACGGACTTGATCCCGAACGCCGTGTTGATCTCCAAAATTTCATCTTCCGCGACAGTTCCCGCCACCCGAATCGTTTCGCCGGTCGTCAGGTTCCTAAAGGAAGGATTCACTACCAGGCCATGAAACCGGATCCGCACGGGCGCCGGAGCATCCCCCGCGTTGCAGATGGTTTCCCGGTTGATATACGTCCCAAATATGGCGGGAAAGGTCACCGGAAAAATCAACATATGCCGCACAAATGTTAGAGGTACAATCGTATCCGTCGTATCGGAAAAATATGGATCATATGCCTTGAACCGGGCCAGAACCGTACACCAGCAGGTGTTGATTTTGGAAAACTGAAGGCCCTGGGGTACGCAGGAAATCTCTGTTTCCATCCCGCAGAAGGAATGAAGCAGGCTTCCGGCGCCCATTTTGGGGGACAGCCGGTTTCCCAGGCTCCGCTTTGCTTCCGCCATTTGCTTCGGGCTGTCCGCCAGTATATCAAAGGAAATTTCCATATCGCGCGTTTCGAGATACGTTCCCGCATATGTCGCCCCATCCTGCCCCGAACTTGCCGCGGAAACATCCTTTGAGCTTACAGAGTCCAGACCGTTGATTTTCAAAATATTGTGAAAGGCATAGCTCTCCCCCTGCGCATTTGTAAAAACCAGTTGTCGTGTCATACGCCATATACCCCCAGTTTAAAAAGTGTATCCTCCGTGGCCCGGTTTGCCAGCCTTGCGCTTTCCTCCACTGTGACCGGAACCGGGCTTTCCACATGATTCGTAATGTAATAAACCGGGCCGGCGCCTGATACCGCCCCAGCCGCGGCATCGCTGCGAACCTTTGCAGCGCCTGCGGGAAGCCGGGAAAGCTCAGACTCCACGCCCCGCTGCATATCCTGTACAATCGACCGCAGAGATCCCTCAAAGCCAACGCCAATGCCCTGGGCCAGCGGCTTTCCGATCTCCCGGGCCATCAGCCGGGAAGGGGAATGGATTTCCAACTTTGCCTTGAAAGCTCCTGTCACCTGTTTCGCAATGCTGGCCGCCGTGCTCACAAGGCTTGAGATTTGGCCCGTCAATCCCTGTTTCATGCCGTCGCTCATGCTCTTTCCGATCCCCGACATTAAGCTGACAACGTTTTTCTTTTCCCCATCGATGCCATTTTTGAGTCCTTCCATGGTATTTGCGCCGATATCCCGCATCACTTTGGAAGGAGAGGCAATGCCCAAATAGTTTTTGATCGCTTCGACGATCTCTTCCGCTGACATTTCGGACGTATCTTCCAGCCCGGGAATTTTATCCCGGAACCCTTCGATCATCCCCAGCAGCGTCTCTTTCCCCAGCGATTTTAAATCCTCCGGAAGGTCTGTAAAAGCCGCGAGAGCGTCTCCGGCAGCTTGCCTTGACGCCTCGTCCAGTTTCCCGCCGTTTTCAATCATGGAAAGAGCGGCGTTAAGCGACGACCTTGCCACCTTCTTTTCGTAGGCATCCCAGGATTCAATGACGCGGTTGTTGCCGGTGGTAATCCGGTTGTTCGCTTCTTCTGACGCTGCCGCGATTTCCGAATATTTTTGAGACTGCGCATAATAGTTGTCAATCTTGGCATTCAGGCCGTCATAGGTCGTCTGGCATTCGGCGACCTGTTGGTTCAATGTTGCGCGGGCGGTGGATTCCTCGTTCAGCTCAAACTGTAGGTCCCTAAGTCTCTGCGCTTGGGCGTCATATTGCGGCCCCATCTCCTCATAAATCGCAATTGCATCCCGAAGAGAATTTACATTGCTGTACCCTGCCTCGGTGAGTGCCCGCATTGCCGCATCCGCCTGATACATATGGGCTGTGTAGCTCGACTGAACGGCTTGGGCTGCCTCTTTGGCCGCCGTCAGCTCCTCCTCTGCATCAATGAGAGCGTCCATCTGTTCTTTCGCCCGGGCGGCATAAGCCTCCGCCATGGCATAATTCTTCCAGGCCTTGATCTTGTCTCGCAAAGCTCTGGTTCCGCCTTCAATCCCCAGAGTCTCATCATTGATGAGCCCGGAAATATCGGGGATCAGATCCTGCAGCTTTAGGAGCAGGCCCTTCCATTCTTCCTGTTCCTGATTCGTCAGCGAGGACTTCTTTTCCAATTCCTGCAGGCGGGATATCATGGGTTCGGCAGCTCTGGCGGCTGCATTGATGCTGGATTCACTTTCCATAAAGGCAGCATTGCTCTGCTCCACACTTTCCAGCAGTTCCCCATGGCTCTCCGCCAGCTGTTCTGCTGCTGCATAGGCGGCATTGGCCGATTCGCTCACCGATCCGAAGACGGATTGGATGATCCTTCCGATCCCCTCAACAAGCGTGGGAACGGCGGAGACGACCCCTTGAAGGATTCCAGCCACCAGGCGAACGCCGCATTCAGCCAGAGAATCTAAATTTGAGAGAAAAGCGATGACCGTATTCACAAGCCCGTTGATGGCCGCCGGAATCAGCTCCGGCAGTGCGCCTGCAAATCCCTCCATCAATCCGGCCAGCAGCTCTGCCCCCGCAGAAACAAGCTCCGGAAGTATATCCAAAAGCCCTTCCACAAGAGCCGTCCCCGCTTCCATCGCACCTTTGACAATCTGCGGAAGATTTTTTCGTATTCCCGAAAGCAGACCTTTGATACAGGCTGTTGCGGCTTTTACCAGTTTGGGCGCGGCAGAAGAAATTTCTTTTACAACCGTGGCCAATACATTTCCGGCTTCTTCTGCCATCTTTGGCAGGCCACCTTTTTTAAATGCATCAACCAAGTCGTTGATAGCCGCAGTCCCCTCTTGGGCCAGCTCTTTGAGCGGTTCCTGCACGCTCTCATAAATCTCAAGCCCCAGGGTTTCGGCGGATCCGGAAAGCTCTTCCATAGCGCCTGCCAGATTATCCTGCATGGTTTGGGCCATGTCCTCCGCCGCGCCGTCCGAATTTTTGAGACTTTGGGTCAGCGTCCCCAGCTCGTCCGGTCCGGCCTCAATGAGAGCCAGCATACCGGATAGAGATTCCTGACCGTATAGTGTCACCAATGCATTGTTACGTTCTTCCTGGGTCAGTCCGGCAAAAGACTTTTGTAAAACAGCTACCTGGTCCCGCAAAGGGAGCATATTTCCCTCCGCGTCATAGAAAGACACTCCCAGAGCGTCCATCATTTTTGTCATCTGTTTTGTTGGCCGTGACAGGCGTGACAAAGCGCCGCGCAGGGCCGTACCGGCCTGCCCGCCTTTAATGCCGGCGTCCGACATAATCCCAATAGCTGCCGCGGTTTCCTCGATGGATATTCCCATTGCCTTTGCAACCGGGCCAACATATTTCATAGCTTCGCCCATGTCTAGGGCTTCTGCGTTGGTGTCTGCCGCCGCCCTTGCAAATACATTGGCTACATGGGCGGCTTCCCCCGCCTCCAATCCGAAGGCATTCAAAGCAGACGCCGCCACATCTGCCGCCGCAGCTACATCTCCGCCGGACACCGCCGCCAGATCCAGCATGCCGGGCATGGCGGACATGATCTCCGTCGCGCTAAAGCCGGCGCTTGCCAGATTTTCCATCCCAGCCGCCGCTTCCGAGGCACTAAATGCAGTATCCGCACCCAATTGTTTCGCCAGCTCATTCAGATTTTTGAACTCATCCTCTGTCGCTCCGCTTATCGCCTTGACACGGGACATGGCGGCTTCAAACTGAGAACCAACCTTAATCGCCGCCGCGCCCAGGCCCCCAAGGGATGCCGCCGCGCCCGCGATCATTTTGGTTGCGGCGCTCAACCCTTTTTTCAGTCCATCCGTCGCCAGTTCCGTTAAAATTTTTATTGTTCCGTCTGCCATGGATTCCCACCTTTTTCCAATAAAAAAGGCGGGCTCCGGCTCGCTGCTCTCTGGCGCGGCTCTAGGCTCCGTCCGTTTTTTCCTTTTTGATCTTCACAATTCGTTTACACCGGGGGCATTTGATTTCCCCTTTTACATATTCCGCCCATAAAAGCGTTTGCCCGCAAACCGGGCATTTTATCTTTTCAATGCTGCGTCACCTCTTTTTACAAATGCAAAAGACACCCACAATTGCGAGTGCCTTTTGCATGATATACTAAGTAGCTTTATCAATAATTCTATCGTCCTTAAATGTTTCTTTGTAATTCCGGCCAATCCTGTTCCCAGAGCATATATAATATGTCTTTGGCCGCTTTCTTTTGTTCCGACGTATAAGAATCAAGCTCTTGAACCTTAAATACGATTCCCATTTCATTAATCCCATTGATGTTCATATTTAAAGAGTCTCTTGCAAGAAGATCAAAGGTTTCTTTTTGAACCTCCGTCATTTTCTCTTTTAGCTCTTTTCCTTTTTTTATATATTCCTGCCTATACGCCATTTCCGAATCACTTTTTGCAGTATACTTTCCGGACTCTTCCTGCTGGGTAAAGGACAAAATCCTCCACAATTCCGTTCCTACAAAAGCTTCCGAAGTTTTTGTTGTTATACTAACCCTAGATGAGTCAGAATATGATATTCGTATTAATTTTGTTCCATTCGTAAAATATCGAGCGTCATCCTCACTCATAAATGGTTTATCCCAAATATCCTCGTAAGCTTCCCTAGTTTCTTCTAGGGTCGAACTATAATCTTGTATTCCACGCTTTGTATAAGCAGATCCCACTTCTTCTACAAAAGTAGAAAAAATAATTGTCCCCTCATCCAAAACATTTGCCAGTTTATCCCCCGAAGCATTATAAATGTCAAATTCGTCATTGTCTAACTTGTGAACAGGGCGTTGTTCGCTGCATCCCGCGCAGCAAAAAACAAACAATATTGCTAAAACCAGCAACAAACCCTTTTTCATGATAAATTATCCCCTTTTTATAAATATTGGTGCATATAATTTACCACATTATGGCATATTTTGTCTATAGGTTTAGCAAAGCTGCGGCAAAATCGCGTTCTTTTTCCTCTTCGGTTCGGTTGTCCGGCAGGGCATACATCTGCTTCAATCTCTGGTATCGCCTTTTCTGTTCTTTTGGCATATCGCCGGTAATCTCTATCGCCCGGTATCCCATGATCTTCATGATCTGCGTATCCTCGGAAAGACCAGCGAACAGCGCCCGGAATTTCCACCAGTGCAGATAGGAAACGCTTTGCAGGTCGATCCCATATTGCTGGAGAAACGCAGCATAGATATATTCAGCATCCCAGGCAAAGTCATATGTCCGCTTTGCGTTTTTCGTCTCCGTTTGGCTCTCAGGCTTCCCGCCGCGGTAAAAATCCATCATAGCCCGGGCCGCCTCCGGCACATTCTCCACCGGCGCATCGCCAAAAAAAATTTGAAGGGCAATGTCCATTTTTATCCAGTCAGGCGCTGGCTCCTGCATGAGCCGGGTAAACCGCAGGGCGGCACGGTAATCCGTTTCTATGGCAAATTCCGTGCCGCCGATCCATACGGTTTTGGGAAGCGCATCCAGAAGAAAGCTATTTTTTTGCATGGCGGGCCGGGATATACCGGCTATATAAGGCGCGGTATTTGTCTCCCTGTTCCTGTACGCTGTCCTGAAGCGTCCGGATCGCATCCAGGCACCGCGTCAGATTATATTTACCGCCGAACAGCGCCCTGGCGGTCCCTTCTCCAAACAGATCATCAAAGAAGGCGTTTACGGCTTCACACTGCTCCCGAATTACCTCCGGGAGCGTCTTTCCTTCCGTTGAAAAGCCCTGCAGCTTCTGCAGCCCCTGCTCATACCGTCGGGCCGTCTCAAAATCGTATATATCAAAGTCCATCTCTTTCCCATGGATGGTTATCATGCTTGTTCCCTCCTTAGGCCCCTGCCGTCGCCAGCTCCACAGTCATAAAATCGTCCGTCGTAGTTACTTCCACATCCTCCTTCGGCCCCTTGGCTTTGAGGGTTCCGGAATAGGTATAGGCATCCGTGCCATCGCCCTCTGTATCCGGAACGACTGCATATTCCCTCTTGATCGCCTTATATGCGTTCTCTCCGGTTCCCTTGGATGTCGTGTCCACGATGAGAATCGTCCGCACAGCGTCCAAACCGACCAGTTCATCGTCCGCAATCTGAGCAATGTCCTCATGCACCAGATTGCCCACATAGGAATCGAAGGCATAGGACATCGAGGGGCTATAACCCACAACATCCGTCTGCTCTCCGTCCTCATCGATATACTGTCGGGAATATTCCTTGGGGTTTTTGGAAATGCTCCCCTCCGTGAATCCACGCATGCGGTGAAACGTATCCTCAATCCCATAAAACGCAACAATATCGCTTCTCTTTTTTAATGCTGTTCCAATTGCAGTTGCCATGTTAATCCTCCTGATAATAAATTAGGCGGCACTGAATTTGATATCGCCCGGCTTCCGGGTCTGCATCCATCAGATAGCCGCTGGTCTGCGCCTCTATTTTCAGAGGCATTTTCCCTTCCGGCATCGCCGGAAATCTGTTGTTCCCGCTCTGTTCTTCCATCCAATCCGCCAGGCTTTCATAGAATCCGCTGTTGGCCAGATTTTGCAGTACGTCGGAGCCATAAGCCTCCCGGCTTGCGAACATAAAGACAAACTGCCGCTTGCTGGCGCCGTCGGTATATGCCTGCAGAACCGCCTCTGCCGGCACACTCTCAACCACATATTCCACGGCGTCTGTCCCCAGAAAATCCACGCCCAGGCGGCTGCCTGCATCCAACAGCGGGCACTGCATAAAATAGGCCCGCAGGCCTTCCATAATGCTCATGTTCTGCCTCCCGCGTATTTCGCAACCGAGCGCACAATTTCGTTGCCCCGGTCTGCCCACATGCGTTTATCCCATTGTTTTCCGCGCATCGGACCGTTATGCCCGCCTTTGTTCTCATAATACTGCCGGCGGGCATAAGGGCTTTTATAGTGGATATATTCGGCAGTCACATCCTTCACGGTTTTGAGCATCCCGGTTTCCATCGGCACATAGGGATCGCACATCCGCGCAACCTCGCTTGTAAAAAACTTCTGCACAGGCCCGCCCTTTTGCAGCTTCAGCCGCAGGATAATCTGCTGCGCCGGCTTCATTTCCAGCTTTATGCTCACCTTATTTGCCTCCGATCTCATAGTGCTGCAGCGCAGGGCTTCCAAAATCCTTTCTGTCCACACTGGTGACCAGTGCGCAGGAATGCTCCCTCTGAAGCCGAGCCATGGGGTAATCGGGGGAAACCTCTTTCTCCACAATTCCCCGCGCTATCATGTCGCCCCGGTCGATAAGAACTCCTTCCATCGCGTCAATAGGTACATAAACCGTGACCGCGTCAGCGTCCTCCAGGCCACTCTCTATGACGTTTGCCGCCTTCCTTTCCTCCCAGAGTACACCATATACCAAATACCGCGCATAGATGTCCTGTCGGGTTTCCGGATCCACCGATCTATGATAGACCGTCATATCCGCATTTGTCGTCATTCCGGTATACCCCCCTGTATAGCAGCCCGGTTTTCCCAAGATATCGGGCGGCCAGTGCCGCGGCTTCGCCGGTTCCTGTCCCGCTCTGCTCCGCATAGGTGACACTGCGGGAACCCACGCTTTCGCTCCGGATATCCGCCCCGCCGCGCTGCGCTAAGCTATATTGCCGTTCTGCCAGGGCACAGCATGCCCGCTTGACACCGTCGTATTCTGTCCACCCGTCGGTAATACGTCCGAAGGTAATCTCATCCAGCAGCTCGGAAGCCCGTTCTGCCGCCGCGTCAAACCTGGACTCCGGCACGGCCGTGCCCTTATAAATCGTTTTGTAATAGGTATAGTCTGCATAGGCCATGCCCGTATCCTCCCTAACTTTCCGCCGTCCAGCGCGCCGTCAGTGTAATACTCGCCGTGACCGGCGTTTGAAAGTCATAGGCCTGTTCTCCCAAAAACCATCCCGCGAAGATGTTCCCCGCTTTTGTCGGGGGGACGGGCTCCTGGGCTATATCGCCGAAGGCTACGTTCTGGGCAGCCACGTCGCTCCCCCCGTCGCTGTCGAAACGCACGGTGCATGTCACTGCACCTGCGAGGCCATCCAACAACCCCAGAACGCGGTTAAAATTCTCGGTGATCTCCATTTCCCCGCTGCAGTCCAGCAGACGGCTGTCAACGACCGCCATGCTTATCCCTCCTTTGGTTTCGTTCCCGGCTTAGGTTTGGGCTTGGGCGGAAACAGCAATCCTATCGTCTTTGCCATGTCCATGCCTCCTTATGCCTTGTGATGCAGGTAAATACCCGCCGCTTTGTTTTCATAGGCGTCCGCCAAACCATAGGCACGATAGAAGAACATCCATCCGTCGCTTTCCTGGTTGGCTTCCGGCGTAATGATCTTGTTTACGGTATGTTTGGTATACTGCAGCAGCGCAGGCTTATGGATCACCATGAAGTTGATATCTTTCCCATCGGTTGCCTTGGCAAAGCCGCCCGCTTCTTCGCCGCTGGTCGTGCCGTCTTTCAGATCAATGGCCGTATAGAACCGCGTCTGCGGCACCAGAATCAGCTGGGAAAAGCGTCCCATAACCTCCCGGCTCTTGGTCGTATCCATATCTTCCACGAGGCCTTTGAGTGTCGGGGTAATAAACAGAATACGCCCTTCCATGGGCACTTCATCTTCGTCCATCTGCGTAGTTGCCCCCCGCAGCGCAGAGATGACGGCGGCGCCATCAGCCAGCGTCGCTCCGGCACTCACCTTGGAAATCCCGGAAATCTCGGCGTAGGTCGCAAAGCGGAACGCATCCATCTCGGGCGCCACTCTGGTGCGCAGGAACTCACTGGAGAGCTTTCCAAACGCCAGCCCTGCCGTCTCCTCGTTGTCCATGGCGTCCACAGTAAACTTTCGGCCCCGGTCATAGTTGAAAGTCACGGTTTCGTTGGTAAGCGTCACGCTGCCGCCCACATAGCCGCCGTTGCGTGAATAGTCCGCAAGGCCGTCCATAGACAGTTTGGGAATGACGATCTCATTCGTGTTTGCCCCCTGCTGCGCCAGAGAAGCGTCGCTGTCCAGTACCGACGTTACCGCTGCATTCTTGTATACTTCGTCCAGTAAATTGATGTACTTCTTGAATAGTGTGATGTTGTTTGCCATTTTTTCCTCCTTTATTTTTTCTCGGGCAGCCCCATAACCGCCCGAATTGCCGCGTCATCCTCACCCGACGCGGAGCCTGTCGTCCCCCGGACAATCTGCGGGGTCTTTTCGTCGCTTTCAAAAAGAAAGTCCTTTTCACTCTTGAGCTTTTCCAGCTGGTCTTTCAGCCCGACGATCTCGCTACCGTTGAGTTTCAGGCCCTCCATGTCCAGCAGCGCCGCCACGGCCTTGGGCTCGCGGGCCTTTGCCCCGGTCAGCGCCGTGTTGAGCGCGTAGTCAAACTGCAGCTTCTCCACATCGGCCTTGGCTTTTGCCTCCGCTGCTTCCGCCTTTGTTTTCCATTCCTCCGCCGCAGCTTTGATGCCCTCGATGTCCATGCCCTTGAAATCTTCCATCTGCTGGTTAGCCTCGGCAAGCTGCCCGGAGAGATTCTCCTTTTCGGTTTCCAAGGTGCTGATTTGCTGTTTCAGCCCTTCCACATCTTTCCCGTGCTCGGTCATGATTTGCTCGACTGCTTCCTTTTCCAGCCCCAGCTCTTTTAAAAATTCTCTTTTCATTCTTCTCCTTTTTTCGGTACGCTTTTTCACGGGGTCGCCTCCCGTTCCTATCCGCTCTCCTACGCCTGCGGACGGCGTTTTTTTGTATCAAAAAAGGCGCTCGTTCAGCGCCTTAGTCGAACAGTAAAACTAGTTATTAAAATATATGCGGTCGTAGATTGCCTGCACTACACGGCCTTCATCCGTAAGCTCCCAATTTTCATCAAACCCTATATACGCCAAGTAGTCACTCAGTGGGTCAAGCAGCGCGTTCAAATCGTTGCCAGCTAAAAGTGTCTCAGCATTTTCAATGTTTTCTATTAAGAACTTTCTATCCTTTTCCGATACTTTTAGCATTATGTTCCTCCTCTCGGATTCGCCTGTATGAGCAATCCTTCTTTAGGGCTGACAATGGAGCTGGCTTGCTTTCCGAAATATTGCCGGCTGATTTTGCCGGATTTATGCCTCGTCTCCCGTATTTTATCAGCGTTCAGCAAGGCATCTTTCACGGCCTCCACACTTACACCCTGCCGCATTCCCGGATGAGGCTCTGCAGTCTGCCCGATAATCCTGTCAATAAAATGCGTTGTGTATCCTCGTATCACAACACCATCTTTTGCAGCTATGCCTACCAGCTGCGCATCAATCTTCCGGGCAATAGCAATATATTCGTCTATACCCACAAGTACAGAAATATCACCTTTATCGACGGCTTTGACAAAGCCGTCAAGCAGCCATTTGTCATTATTATACGCTATTTGCTTTAGCCTGTAAACGGTATCCTTATAGCCCTTTGTGCCCAAATAGCCCTGATACTTTGCAACAGTGGCTTTCTTTTCCGCCCAAACAGCTTTTTGGCTGATCCTATGCCCATACCCCAGCACGCCCGTGCGTTCCTGCTGTATTCTGAGCCCCGCCGCTTTGCTGAACGACGCATATTTTTCTTCCTGACGTCTCAGTTTAATGCTGGCGGTTGTAAAATCGTTTTGCAGCCCTGCCGCGTCATATCCCTCCATCTCCCGCTTTGTGCGCCGGATGGACCGCTCTATCTGGCGTTGCATCTGCGTCGCTTCATATCCTGTATAGCGCCGTCCTTCGTAGTAAATCCCCTCCCGGTTCTGCCGCCGCATTTCAGCCAGCTGGCGGTCGGTATATGCCCGGGCGCTCATTCCGAGCACTACTGGAAAGGCGATATGCCGGCACCCCAGAGAACCGATAGAACGCGCAAGGGAAGCATTCAGCTCCTCAAATTCTTTTTCCGTATACTGCAATCCCTGTATAGGCTCATGATCCGGAGCGCAGTTAGCATGTGCCGTAATCTCCCAACCATCCGCCCCCATTTCCCGCGCATCCTGACGCGCAATCTCCTGCGCCATCTGCATTACGCCCGTCATAACACTCTGCCGCGCCGAACTTTCTATGCTGCGCCGTACACCACTGGCATAATCGACCGTATAAATCCCTGACTTTGTAAATGGCCGGAGGGCGCTTCGAACAGCACTCATATAATCTGCCGCTCCCGATGAAACCTGCAGCTGGGCCAGACTTAATGCTTCCCGATATGCATCCGTGAGCAGTGTCAGCTGCCCATTTTTAGAGGGGATACCCAGTGTGCGCGTCAGGTTTTTCAGGTCATCCTTCGCCTGTTCTGCCGCCGTTTCCGCAAGCCTTCGGATATAACTGCCGCCCGTTGTCACGGTTGCGGTCCTGGCCGCCTGCAGATATATCTCTCCCAGGGCTGCGTCTGCTTCTGCCAGTGTCTTCGCTACCTCCGCATCTACAGCGGAATCCGCCGCGGTAAGCTCCCCCAAAATTTCCCGCTGAAAGGCGGCTGTGTTGGTGATTTTTCCGGCTTTTGCCACCCTTCGGGCAACATCCGCAACAATAAAATCCTCCAACCTGGCAAAAAGCGCAACCAGCGCATCCGGGAACCCCTCCAAATAATCCGGCGTCAGCATATCATGTCACCAGGGATTCCATGCGGGGCATCATGTCCCGGGCATCATCTTCGGATACACCGTAGCGCCACATCAGATACTGCTCGGGTTTCAAAATGCCGCTTGCAACTTCCTGAAGCCGGATCGCCTGCTCGGACTGGGTATCCACGATAATACTGTCGTCCCACTCAAAGGAAATATCATATTTCCCTTTTGGCGCGAGCTTTCCCACCGTCGCCCAGACATCCATGGCATAGACAAGCTGTTCCAAAGCATTTTGCAGGGCCTTCTGATTATCCGCCACCGTGGCATAGCTGCGCTGCTTGAGTACCTTGACCTCGGTCGCCGTCCGGGCTTCCTGCGTCTGGCTGGAAAAAGTGCCCCGGGCCAGACCGCAGGCATCCTCGATCCTCTCCAAAAGCTGATCCAGGCCGCGCTTATAGCTCTCGTCCCGCAAAGCCGGGGCGAATATCTCCAGTGGTTTGGTCGCTGCCTGGCTGCTGTCCATCCCCAGGGCCCGGAATAGGCGCTCCTTTCCCTTGGGCAGCTGTATTCGCCCTGTTTTGGAATCCATACGAAACAGAGATTCATCCGCATCAACAGCCAGCTCTCCGCCCTCAAACTCCCATAGCAGCCGGGAATATTGCCGGTCTGCTTCTTCGATCAGGTCGACAGCGCGGCTATATACCGAAACGCCCAGAGGCGACGTGGTATCCACCGTATTCGCCAATGCCGGACGGAAATAGCCCACCAAAAGCCGCTCCACCGGGCGAATATACGCCTGAGGCTCCAGGCCTGCCCACTCTTCGATTTCCGACAGGCGGGTTTCTGTCCCCAGATAGCTCTTATTCAGGCTCCTATAGGCCCGGTTGGTGATCTCGCAGGTTTCCCCCGCCAGCCGGTGCCGCTCCAGACGGGTATATGTAATTTCGCCCGCCTGCTTGCGTTCCGCAAATATGATATCCGTGATATTCCCTTTGGAATCAAAGGCCACGGGGTAGAATTGCCCGCTTTGCACATAGTCGACCACAATCTCGCCGTCATCGATATAGGGCTTCAGAATGAGGCCGCCTTTGGCGCAGCCATATTCCATATACCGGCGCAGATCCTGGATTACCCGCTGATACTGGCCGTTCAAATACTCTGCCCGCTGGCTTCCCGTGACGCCCGTCTGCATCTCGATGGTCACCAGACGCGCAATTTCGCCGGCAATCGCCGCCGGAAGGCCCAGGGTCTGCACGTTTTTCCCCTTCCATGGCGGGCTGTCCTGATACATATCGCTCCAAAGGTCTATGACCGCCAGCATCTCCGGCGCCGCCGCCAGCTTGACGCCCAAGGCCGTCTCTATCGTCGTTTTTCCCAGCACTCTGTTCACCGCCTGTTTTATTCTATTCCATACTCCCATTACCGCATCATCCGCCTCAATACTGTCATCACAAAATACCGCATGTCGTCCATCGCGTGATCGTTTGCCTTTATCACCCGATCCTCCGTCGCCTCGCTATCCCAGCAGTATTCGGCAAATTCCCTTTGTATCGCTTGACAGCTCTCGTGAATCCGAATCCTTCCAGTGCCAAGCGCCGTCGCCGTATGCCGCAGTCCATCCAGCACGGCATTGTTCGCCTGCCGGACGCGGAACCGCCCGTGCCGCCGAATCGCCGTGATAAAAGATGCGGCGGATGGATCGACAATGACACTTTGAATCACCCGATCCCCGGCCAACCCTTCCAGCGCCCGATAATATTCCTCGTCAGTCAGCTGCCGGCCTGCATCTCTGCCGCTGTAATAGTACTCCTTCACTCGGTAGGCCACACCGTCATAGATGCGCCATAGCCCCATAGATGTGGGGTTGAGTGTTCCGTAGTCGATACTGATATACCATTCCCCGGTTTCATCTATCCATGGCGCCTTTGTATACACATGTTTTTCTGCATCGAACATGGGATAGACCAACCCTTCCGCCAATGCCCAACGCCCCAGGATATACCTGTCGTAGTATACCGTTCCCGCGTATTCCCGCTTTAGGTTTTCCACAAACGCACGGGGTAAATAGGGATTGTCGTCTATAACATAGCTCTGGCTGTAGACGTCTGCACCGCTTTCCAGAAAGGCTTTCAGCCAGTGATTGGGGCCCGCCGGGTTATATGTCCCGTCAAAATAGGAATGCGGGCACCGAAGCCGGCTTTTCAACATCTCAAAGACATCCTGCGTCCATGTTGTAACCTCATCGCCGTAAGCATATTCAAAGGTCGCACCCTGGATCCTCTGAACGTGTTTTTTGTTGTCTGCTCCCAGTGCATAGCACTTTTTGCCCCAGATATCCACCGTGTTGTCTGACCGGATGGGGCCCACCAGTCCAGGCCATACCTCCCGCATCGGATCCAGAAGGTTTCGTTCCAGCGTTCCCCGGGTATTGCCCATCAAAACAATCAGTCCTTCTCCCCGGGTGGCCATCAGGCGCTTGGGAATCGTCACGCAGATGTCCATAAAGGTCTTCCCGCTGCCTGTCGCTCCGCCTTTAAAGTTCCAGCGGTGTGTATAGTGCAGCAGGTATTCTTTCTGCTTATTTGTTAAAGGCATCCGCTACACTCTCCAATATCTCCCGGGCCTTTGCAAAGGTATCTTTAATATCCCGGTTCTCCGCCGGTTTATCTCTCCACTTATCCGGCCTGCGGTTTTTGAGCCAGTAAATTTGTGCCGTGACGTCGCCGGACAGGGCCTTCTGAAGAAGGGCGTTTTCCACCAGAAAATCCACAACCTCCTTGCCTTTTTTTAGGGCCTCGGATATCTGCGGGTATTTTCTTTTCCAGTCATATAACGTGCCGGGGTTGATCCCTGCATTCTGCGCAATCTGCTCGTCAGTCAGGCCGTCTCTGGCCCAGCCTTCCAGAAGCAGTAAGCCCTCCTTCGTCAGCCATCGCGCATATTTGCCCTTCGCCATATCTTCACCTGTACACCTTCCACGTCTGCATATCCGTGAGGACTATCCGTTCCTCAATTCTGTATCCTGCCATCTTTGCCAGCCGGTGAACCATGCTGATAAACTCCATGGCACGCTTGTCCCGGTATCCGCTCCGATCCGCCTTCTGTATCGCTTCAGCCGCCGTCTTGTCCATGCAGTGGCTCGTGTTGTATAGGTTCATCCTGTCACCCTTTCCCATAACAAAAGCGCCTTCCCATAGGAGAGGCGCTTTGTGCTTTCCGATTCTTTCACTTAAACCATATTACCACATACGAACCGGACAAAACGGACAACTTTACCTTTTTTCCAAAAATCTATCATTCATTTTTCGCACCGAATCCTCCGTGTTCCCCCCTCCAATCTCCGTTGCGATCCTCTGCCACGTCATCCCGTTCACATACCGCAGCGTCAATATCTGCCGCATCTGGCTGTCCTCCACGCTGGAAATAAACCGGATCAGGCGGTTATATTCGATCATACACCGCCGCATATTGCACTCGATAACCTCTTTCAGCTCCATGATCTCGATGGCATAGCGTGCCGTTTTATCTCCAAATCCCGGTGCTATGGGCATCCCGGTCAGGTGTTGTGTCGTTCCCTCTGCCAGCGCCTCCAGCTCCTTCAGCCGCCGCTTGTCCCTTTTAATCTCCCGGCTCAAATAATAGAGCTGGGATAATTCCCGTTTTGTGATTCCTCTTTTTTCCACTATGCAGCTCCGCCTCCCTATGGTATACTATATATAGAGTCCACCCAGAGAGTGGCATACCATCAGAAGTGGATGCTGCTCTTTTTATGGGGTAATGTGCCCCGCTTTATTCCTCCTCGCCATTGATTACGACATCAAAAAGTTCCAACGGAACAAAGAGTTGTGCGTTCTCGGTTTCATCGATTGCGCCATATACAAACCCATCCTCATATACAGGGACACACAACTGATTAAAAAACCCCAAGTCTTCGCCGGTGGCTTTGAAAAAACTATCACAGTCGATTTCTATCATTTTGAAGTATCGTGCCATCATTAGATTCCTCCCCATCCATTCTTGCTCCGCAGTTGGGGCAATAATTTAATCTTGATACGCTTCCATTGCGGCATAAAGAACATGTATTATAGCGCAAATTCCTATAAATCTCTTTGCCGAATTTATCTATGCCAACAAATGCTGTTCTATTCAATTCTTTCCACTTTCCATGCCTCACCGGCGCAACACCAGCGGCGGGCACATACGCCAGCCTGGCACGAATATGATTGCAAGCATCACTCCATCCCTGGTTGTAATCCGAATATTCCTCCGGCCTCTGCGAATCTTTATCATAGGGATGCTCCAGAATTGCATGATCTGCAATATTTACAGCTGTTTCACGCTCTAAATATTCACTCATTCTGCATCCTCCTTAACGTTTCTTCGGCGGATTCACGGGTGAGGAATACGGTTTTTCCGATATCTTCCGGCGAAATCTCAGTATAAAGGCCATTTTCGTCTGTTCCTATTATCACAACGGTTTCCCATTCGCCGTACCATGCAATCCGTTCTTCGTTGCATACGGCAATTTCTATTAGTGGGTTTTCAATGTCCCTGGGGTCTATTTTATAGAAAGTTTCCTGATCTCCAAATATAATTTCGAGCCAATCTTTGCACGGCAAAATCACGCATCGCCCTTCCTTGTCTGCCTTGGCCAATTCTCGCAAACGGTTAGCCGCAATATCATAATACTCACTCATTTTTATCTATCCTTTCTCCCCTGCTGCAAAAATCCTCCGCCCGCATCTCCTGCCCGGTAAGTCCGCATAGGTATCCGCATATTTCCAGGCTTTCTCCTTCGTGCAGATGGGACGCATACTTACAGTTTTCACATCAGATCGGTGCTTCTCCCCGGCGATTCCACGCCGCCAAAAGCGCATCGATGCAGGCTTCATCATGCTCCTCCTCCGTCATGCCATCTTTCCGGTCAACGGTAAGCCAGATTTCTGCTCCGCATTCGCAATCTACATGGCATTGCGTATCCATGGCAAAAATGCCTGCTTTTAACTCTGTTCCTCCGCCATGCACCCCTATGCTCTCTGTTTTTGGCAGCGTATATTTCCTCCGGTCCGCAGACGCCATTTCCCTCCGTCCGTGTGTGTCAGCCGTTCCATCTCTCTTCTCCCTTCAGTTCCCTGCCGCAGTAGGGGCAGAATGCAATCCCTTCCCCTTCCCAGCCAAATACAGGGTCAAAATAAAATATTGCGTTGTCGCTGATACGAAATTCATGGGGCGCGCCTTCCTCCCAAGCCGTGTACTTTGCCCGACATCTTTCGCATCCCTTATCTCTCTGTATTTTCTCCCGCAGTGCATCATAGGCAATCTTTCCGGCGTAATGATAAGCATAATAAAACGGTTCTAAATCAGCCTCCAAAATATCCGCAATGCGCCGGATGGTCAGTATTTTAGGGATTCGGTTTCCGCACTCATACTGCGCAATCATAGATTGTGTGACCCCTAAACGTTTTCCCAGTTCCTTTTGCGTCATGCCTGCTTTTTTCCGTTCTTCCCGTATCACTTCCGCAATGGACAGGCCTTGTGATTTCATTTCTCTTCCTCCCTCACTCTTACCTTCACACCCTCGCCCTGCCAAAAGCCCTGATATATCCCCTTGACGTGCTTCCGGTCGTCGTCCTCGATCACCCAGCCTTTCAGGCCATCTTCGATCAGTTTTGTGATGTACCCGTGATTGGAGCAGTCCAGACGCGAATTGTAGTAAAATTCCAGTATGACCGGGCCTTTCAGGGGCTTCCTGGGGATTTTCTGCGCAAGCAGCTCCGCCCACACTTTCTCATGGATACGCGCCGCATCCGCGTTTCTCTTTCCCCAATGCTTCCCCGCATACACCGCGTTAAACCCGTAGTCCTTCGCCGTCACCCGGATGGGCAGTATGATTTCCAACATTCTTATCCCTCCCGGAACAGCGGGCACCTTTTCACCCACAAGGTCTTGTCTCCTTCTACAATCATTTCCTCCACTTCCCAGCCCGGCACCGGAGCCCAGCGGATATCCCCGTTTTTCTTCAGCCCAACCCGTGGGCAGACATTTTTCGGGTTGGTGGCATGATAGCAGCGCCAGCATAGCTGCTCCCCCTGGCTTGTCTGCGGCTTGCGTACATACCGGATTCCCCGTTGCCGGGCCTGGGTTTGTACCGCGCCAATCGTCCGCCCAAGGATATATGCAATTTCACTAGCCGTGTGGGTTTTTCCCAGCTTCTCAAGCCGCTGCAACTCTCTTTCACCCCATGGCTTGCCGTGGTTCTTTGCATTTTTCATACTTTCCCTCCGCCTCTACCAGCTCCCGTATATGTTCTATAGGCCCCAGGCGTTGGTATTCTTCCAGCTCACGCTGCATGGCACGGATCACACTAACCGCTTCTTTTGTCCTTGCTTCCCCGCATACTCCTGGAAAGCTGCATTGGATTCCAAGGATAACAGCGTTTACTTCGATTGGACTCATTCTTTACCCCTTCCCTCAAAATGGCAGATCGTCATCATCCGGCATATACCCGTCGTCCGGCGCAAACATGCCGTCTTTTGCTTCCCTGTTTTCCGCCCCTTTGGGCTTGGCCAGAAATTCCACATCATCGGCCTGAATCTCGGTCACGTAGCGTTTTGTGCCGTCTTTAGCATCGTAACTCCGGGTCCGAAGCTCGCCGCAAACCGCCGCCTGCTGGCCTTTCACGAGATATTTTGCGCAGTTATCCGCCAATCCCCGCCATGTCACAACATTCAGAAAATCTGACTCCTCCCGGTTCATCCGCCGCGTCACCGCAACAGAAAAGGTCGTCACCGAGATGCCGTTGGGCGTCGTGCGGTGCTCCGGCGCCTTGGTCAGCCGCCCGATAATAAATACTTTGTTCATACTTTTTCCCTCCGTCCTTTCGTTTTTTTCTCCTGTTTCTCCTGTTCTTTTCTGGCGCGCATCGCCGCCAGATGTTCCAGCTTTTTTTCGATCTCGCCCCGGACAAAGGCCAGCCATTGGGCGTCCGTCCGGCACATACAGGCGTTTCGCAGTAGCCGCTCTATTTGCAGTAAATATTCTTTTTCGGTTGGTTCTGGTATGTTCATGCTTCTCCCTCCAAAAGTCTTTTGATCTCTTCCCTGCGTTCCTTCGCTGCCTGCATACGCAGGCTTTTTCCTGGGAACTCCACGGGATGGCACACCCCTAATATCCGATCATAAATCCGCCGGTATGCCAGTCCCGCCTCTTTAAAATCCTTCTGCGTAAGATTCGTCGTGATGATTAACGGCCGGCCGCTTTTAATACGCGTGTCCATCACCTCGAACACTTTCTCCTGGCTAAAGCTGCTATCCCGCTCTACCCCCATATCGTCAATTAGAACAAGCTCGGCCTCCTCAACGTCTTTTAAAACCTCGCTCTGGTCTCCATAGTTGGACTGGATACTGCTCAACAGCTTGGGCAGACTGGTCGCCAGCACAAAAATCCCCTTGTCAATGAGGGCGTTGGCGATGCAGTAGGCCGCATAACTCTTTCCAGCTCCTACACCTCCGTAAAGCAACAAGCCGATATTCTCGCTTCTCACTTTCGCCCATTGCTCCACATACCGCTGGCAAATCCGCATCTGCTCCGGGTTGTATCCCCGGTCGTTTGCAAACGTCCATGTCTGGCAAACCGTGTCGCCAATCCCCTGCCGCCGCAGTTCCCGGATACGCCGCTGCACCTCCATCCGCCGCAGTTCTTCCTGCTCCTTCTCATGGGCTTTGCGTTTGCATGTACAGGCGACGCGAACCTTGCGCAGCTTTCCATCCGGAAAGGGAATCATGGCCTCTTTTGGTGTTCCGCAGCGCCCGCAGATCAAAAGTCCGTTTTCATTCAAATAATCGTCGGGCTGTTCCGGGTTCGCCTCTCGGCTCTTTTGGATCATCGCGTCAAGTACCGCGTCAATCGTACCAGTCTCCATCGTACTTCTCCTCCTCCTTGTTTGCGTATTTCCCCTCCAGCACTTTGGCCATATTGGCGTCCCGCACCAGCCAGTCAAAATCTGCCCGCCAGTTTCTCTCGTTCCCGCCGTTCAAGAACCGGCTCTCTCCCGCCAGCCGGAACAGCTTCTCAAAATCCTCCAGGGCATATCCCGAGGAATACCTTGCCTTGACCGCTCTTTCTCTGGCGTCCGATACTTTCATGCAGCGGTTCATTTTTGGGCAGAGATCGTTATACAGGTTTACGATTTTCTGATAAGGGATTCCAGGCGCGCGCGCCTCTTCTTCTACTTCTTCTTTGTTTTCGTTTATGTTTTTGTTTATGTTTATTAATGTTCCGGCAACTCGTCCGGAACTCGTCCGGCTACTTGTCCGGAACTCGTCCGGCAACTCGTCCGGCAACTCGTCCAGAATATGACATATAGAAAGCATTTTAAACATTCCAGCCTGCCGAGGTTTCCCAGGGATATATTCAATAAGACCGCGCTGCTTGAGCTTGTTTTTCGCGTCTGCAAGACTGGATCGGGAAAGACCTGTTATCTGCTGTAAAATCAGATTGCTCGCTGTAAACTCGGTTTTCCACATAGTGCTATTGTTTATGTGCATCAAAGCATGCCATAACGCAATCTCGCTTGTGGACAGTCGGTTTGCCAGCAAATAATCGTGAAAAGCATTCAGTTCCGCTATATAGTTCATCTCTTCCCCCGTTTTTCCCATTCTTCCATGAGCGCCGCCAGTTCGGCGGGCGTTTTCGTCTCGATCCCCTGTTCCCGGCATTCCCCTATGATAAGCTCGATCAGCCGCGACATCTGCGCCGTGTCATACTCCGAAGAGCCATAGTAGGAGATCACGTTCACATATCCTTCCAGCTTGCTTTCCCCCAGGCTCTGGGCGATCCATCCCAGGCCGTTATGCTCCCAGTGCCGGATATATGCCTCCACGGCGTCCTTCCTTATGGGGTATATGTAGGCGTTGCCTCCGATGTTCTTCACGCTCTCCCGGTAAATCTCTTCTTTGGAAACCCCGGTCTTTTCCGCCAGCCGGTCCATCAGCACCCAGGCATAGGCGTTGGCATCCAGGCTCCGCCTCTCCCGGTGTTTGGATATGGCCAGGTCCAGGGCCGGGCAGCTATGCAGCTCGTCATAAATCCGCCGCATGGCCCCCACGGCTTTCCCGGCAATTCGGAAGGACGCCATCGTTTCCCCCTCATAGGTCGTCGTCAGGGTCATCCCTTCTGCAAGTACTCTATCCATCCGAATCCCCCTTTTTGTATAGCAGCCTGCTTTCCTCCCAATCCGGGTACTGGCTTTGCAGATACGCCCGAATGCGCCGCCCCATGGCCTCCCGTTCCTCTTTGGTTCCGTTGTCATAGCGGTCATGGCAGTTCCCCGGGCCAAAGCCCGTGCAGAGCGTCACGATATTTTCCGGGATCCCCAGCCCGCCGTGGGCGCGGCTGATATAATGGGCGTTGGGCGCCACGTTCACGCTGGCCCCGCAGAGCACGCAGCGGCCTTTGTCCCGCTCCCATACTTCCCGCTTCACCCGGGCCGGGATGTCGCATGCCTTAGCCCGTTTGTTTTTCCTGTTTTGCATATTCCTTCTTTCCGCAGCTCATGCACATCGTCTTTCCAAACGTCTTTTGGCTGCTCGCCGCGATCTGCTCCGCCGTATGTCCGCCCATTGCCAAAATTCGTTTTCCGCATACCTCGCAGAAGGGCTCGCTGCCGGGCATGGAGGTGTCGGGTTCCCTCCGGGATGCGGCCCCCGGGCGGCCCGCCGGCTTCTCTTCCTCCGGCAGGTCCTCCCCGGCATAGATGTAAAGCCCCAGCCCATGCCGCGCAATCGCCTTTGTCAGGCTCCGCTGAATGGCCTTGTTCACGTCAAAGCTGGTGACGCTTTCCAGGGGAATGCTCCGGTTGCGGTGATCCATCACCGGCAGATATTCAATGCACTCCTGCCCGCCGATGGTTACACCAGTCTTGACCCAGCATGTCCGCCCGTCCGTGTGGTAGCACCATCCCTCCCGGTTTTCATAGATGGTATATGCCGCCTCCGGATACCGCTTTTTTACCTCGCCCCAGGCCCACGCCCAGGAGAGATATGTCAGCCCGTTTTTCTTCTCGGTTTTGTCGTTGACGTTGATGGCGCTCAACGCAGCGAATACGTTCTTTTCCTCTTCCATTTCATGCCTCCAGCTCTACCGGGCATTCCTGTCCCCGCCGCGCCCATGGGTCGGCGATCATCTCATTGGTCAGCCGGCACCAGTGCCGCCCCATCTCGTCCCGGCGGCAGAATCGGCACCACTGGCAAAATACCTGATCCTCCGGGAAATGGACATATATCTCCGCTTTCCCTTTCGTGTAATATTTCACGCCTTTTTCAAACATGGCATTTTTCCTTTCTTCAGCATCTTCCGCAGAAGCCGGGTCGCCTCTTCCGACGCGCTCATGGCGCCGTCCGGCTCGTCCTCCGGTTCCCGCTCATAGCCCCACTTTTCGCAGTTCACGATGTAGGGCGGGTCCCCTTCATGCGTCATGGCTGCCGCCCTCATAGATGCGCGTTTCCTCTTTCAGCGCCTCATATTTTCCTTTCCACTTATCTGCATCGCTTTGGGCCAGCCGCAGCCGATCTTTCAGGTCATAAATATGTTTGCCCAGTGCAATAATGGCCGCGGTTAAATAGCTATCTTCCATTTCCTTCTCTCCTCTCTACTGTCCTCCATACCGTCACCGGCCTCCCGGTCGTTCCGTCAATCCGTATCCCGCAGGGTTCCACCCTTCCTGCCTTTCTCAGCTCGGTCAGCCGCGGAGCCGCAGCGTTGCGCTCATGAAACCCCAATTTCTTGGCGATCTCCCGTGCCGTCATCTCACGGCCATCCAACACCGCCAAAATCTTTCTCTTGCGCGTCTCCTTGTCCATCGCTTCATAGCTTTCCCGCCGTGTCTGCCGGGGAATGTCCATCATCTCTATTCCCTCCCTCTCTTGTATTGTTTTCGTCGGTGTGATATACTGTATTTTGTAGTTTGTAGGGATTGGGCCGCGTCAGCGGCTCTTTCTCTATTTATCGTCTATTGCCGGGTCAAGGCGTATAAGGTATGTCTTTCCGTTCCGCCGGCAGGCTCTAACCGCATTTTTTAAGCCCATTTTTTTATGACCTCCTGGAGATTAGACGATAAGCTCTTTTGCCCGTTTCCCTCTACAAGCGCACATCTGAGCTGAGAGTCCATGAACTCCCGCACAATATTCATGTTTTTTTGGGTCTTGTATTTTCTATCAGGTATGTTTTCGACTGGTATAAGCTTCACTTTCCGCTCCTCCTTCACTTCAATATCTTCATCAGCTTTTCCATGATCCGCTCCGGCAGCTTGTCCGCCAGGAGCGCGATTCCAAAAACGATTGCCGCCGCCGCGGTGATTCCGATGGCTAACTGCATCTCTCTTCCTCCATGAGCATCAGTTCCGCAAGGTCGCATGCAGCAAGGTACTCCTTTTCATGCCGTGTTCCTTTATGCACATCCCGCACCCGTTCTTTGAAAGCGGAAAGATCGCTGAACCAGCACCCTGCGCGGACAAAGATGTTTCCGTCCCTATCCGCGAAAAAGTATGTCTTTCGTTTCTCGCTTCCGATACGGTCAACTGCCATATATCTGCCGTCAGATACGCGTCCCCTTTCAAAGCTGCACCACTCGCCAAAGTTGCACCACTCGCCAAAGCTGCACCGCTCGCCAAAGCTGCACCGCTCGCCAAAGCGGCAACACCTGCCAAAGCTGCACCACTCGCCAAAGCTGCACCGCTCGCCAAAGCTGCACCGCTCGCCAAAGCGGCAACACCTGCCAAAGCTGCACCACTCGCCAAAGCTGCACCGCTCGCCAAAGC
>CEAX01030294.1_pt1 | contig 34164 bp, 27 predicted proteins | sample 554721 | NCBI WGS metagenome assembly CEAX01 (sample SAMEA3182098, study PRJEB8094) | gut metagenome | biome: human; feature: gut; material: Stool; isolation source: human stools | place: Canada | collected 2012-05-30 | reverse complement strand
GTCGATAAGATGGGTATGGACTACAGAGGCGACCCTGCGGCTGCGCTCTTGGAAGTGCTTGATCCGGAACAGAACAACACCTTCCAGGACCACTATGTCGAAGTGGATTTCGATCTGTCGCACGTCATGTTCATTGCAACCAGCAACTCTATGAACATTCCGGCGCCGCTCTTGGACCGTATGGAAGTAATTCAGCTCTCCGGCTACACGGAAGATGAAAAGCTTCATATTGCTCAGAGACATCTGATTCCGAAACAGATGAAGCTGAACGGCGTTAAGCCGGGAGAACTCGAGATCGAAGACTCTGCCATTGTTGACATCGTTCGCTACTACACCCGCGAAGCCGGTGTCCGCAGCTTAGAGCGCGAGATCAACAAGATCTGCCGTAAGACCGTTCGTGACATCCTTCTGAAGAAGACCAAAGAAAAGGTTGTTGCCAATTCCGACAATCTGGATTACTTCCTTGGTGTGCGCCGCTACAACTTCGGCGTTATGCACAAGGGCAATCAAGTCGGCCAAGTCACTGGTCTTGCCTGGACAGAAGTCGGCGGCGATCTTCTGACGATCGAAGTCGCGACGATGCCGGGCAAAGGTCAGATCACCCGCACGGGCTCTTTGGGCGACGTAATGAAGGAATCTGTCGAGGCTGCCCGCACGGTGGTTCGCTCCAGAGCCTCCCGCTTGGGCATTACTTACAAACAGATTTCGGAAACGGATATTCATGTCCACTTCCCGGAAGGTGCTGTGCCTAAGGACGGTCCAAGTGCAGGTTCTGCCATTACGCTGGGCCTGGTTTCCGCTCTGACGGGTATCCCGGTTAAAGCCGAAGTGGCAATGACGGGCGAAATCACGCTGAGAGGCGAAGTCCTTCCGATCGGCGGACTGAAAGAGAAACTTTTAGCTGCGCTTCGCGGCGGAATCAAAGAAGTCTTGATTCCTGAAGAAAACGTGAAGGATTTGGAAGAAGTACCGGCAAACGTCAAGGAAGGATTGGTGATTCGTCCCGTTCGTACTATTGATGAAGTTTTCCAGTACGGCTTATCCAAACAGCCGGAAGCCTTACCGCAGACAATCGAACAGCCGATGGCTGCAAAACAGTCGATTGAGGTAGGAACTTCGACAGCGGGATCGACCGCGCCTAATTAAGACCATCCGGTCTAAGAGGAGGGGGCTTCGGCCCCTTTTGTTTTTGTCTCGTAGCAAACCGGTTGAATATACGAAACAAAAAGAAGCAATTTTGCTGTTTTTTGGAAGACTGTCAAAAATCTATTTGTTGGCATTAACGACAACTTGGATGGGTTGAGAAGATTCAAAAACATGGGGGCAATTTCAATAAAAATAGATGATACTTATCCATCAACCTCAGGTCGTATAAGAAAATTTGTCGCACAAATAGGGAGATTTGCCTAGAAAACCTTTAATTCGCCTACAAATACTGCTATTATTAACGAATCAGAGTTTATTTACCCCTTTAACTCTCTCGGAGGGAATGATGAATAAAGCAGATCTCATAGAAGCCGTCGCAATTAAATGTGACATCTCCAAGCTCGCCGCTCAGCGTGCTGTTGACGCAATGATCGACACAATTACAAATTCATTGCAGAACGGCAAAGAAGTTCAGCTGCTGGGTTTCGGCACGTTTTCTGTCGTTGAACGCGCCGCTCGTAAAGGCCGCAATCTTCGTACGAATAAATCGATTGAAATTCCCGCAAGAAAAGTTCCGAAGTTTGTCGCTGGCAAAAATTTAAAAGATGTAGTAAAATAGAATCTTTCGTGATTGAGACAACGAAATCTCAGTAACGAAGGATGCTTAGCTCAGTTGGTAGAGCGGCGCCCTTACAAGGCGTAGGTCGGGAGTTCGAGACTCTCAGCATCCACCAAGGAGTGGTAGTTCAGTTGGTTAGAATACCGGCCTGTCACGCCGGGGGTCGCGGGTTCGAGTCCCGTCCACTCCGCCAAGATTCCAGCCTCGTGAGAAATGTCTCGCGGGGCTTTTCTCTTTTCAACGCCATTTTTAGACTAGAGAATCCGACTTATAAATCCTCTTTGATAAATAAGTTCTCAATAATTCAAACAGATAAACTTATTTTATTTTCTTTTTCAATCTTCTCCATAAGGAGGTTGCTTGTAATTAATCCGAAGTAAATAGATTACAAATAAAAACATTTTTTACAATCCTTTTTCTTTATAACTTTTCTTTGCTTTAATTCAAATAGATACCCAAAAATTGTTCGTACAAAACGGATGAAAAATTAGCGTGCTTCACTTTAGAGGGGTTTTTTTGTCTTAAAGGGTTACATATAATCAGCCCTTCTTGAATGCTTCCTTCGGCTCACTGTTGTTGGGGTGAGCGCTAAAGAATGTATAAAACAAAGATAAAGGATCCCATGAAGCACCTAAGACAGAGAACAAAAACTCAAAGAGCAAATGCAGCCATTCTTTCAATCCTGACCGTTTTGTCCCCGCTCCAGGTTTTCGGTTCGGTTTTGGCACCTATCGATTTAGGAGAATATTTTTTCGAGGTTTATGCCACTGCGCAAAAACCGGCATTCTCCGGACCAGTTGAAAGAGCTCTAAAGAAGGAACTGGAAGACTTCGTTGGCTCAGGAGACTACAATTTCTTTTCTAAAAAAACGGAAATTACCTGGAATGTATGGGCGGAAGGCAACATTACCGGCAACTCAGTTCATTCCAAAGACAAAGACCTAACGCTTACGGCCGAGAAGGGCAGTTTTGTTCTCTCGCCTGAAGCTGTCGCCAGCGGCGGCTTTGGTTCTGCCGTCGAGGCCGGATGTAAAAGGTCGGTTCAAATCTCCGCGGGCGAAAGTATTGTTCTGAACAGACCGCAAGCCGCACATCCGGAAGACCAAAAAGATCATCTTTCGATTGCGTTGGGAGAGGGTTCAACAGCTTCCTTGAAAGCTAAAAATATTATTGTGAACGGCTCTATCGGTTGGATGGGCGCCGGCGCCCAAGCCGCACTCAAGGCTTCTGAGAGTGTTCATATCGCTTTATCTGAACAAAAGAGAAACTCCGTCCATCATCCTTTATGGGTTTTTGACAGTTCGTTTATTATCGATGCCCCGACCGTTGTTATTGACAGAGACGTTTCGGTTACTCAAATGGGTGATGAATATCACTCGTTCGTCCAGATCGGCATGGATCTGGAAAGTGGAATTGAAACTAAAGATATTTTGTTTAACGGGCGTGTGCTCGTCGGTGCCGGAACTTCTTTTGAGGCCGGTTCATCGAATTCGATAGCTTTTGAGAAAACGCTGACCATCCACGAAGGGGCCAAAGCCGATATCGAAAGCAGACACATTTCGATTGACGAATTGAAGTTTCATGGGAACGGCGGTTTAGCTTCGCTCGCGGTTCATCCGGAAGGTTCATTGAGCTTTTCTCGTCCTGTCACTGTCAAGGACGGAGCTGAGCTGAATATTTCTCTAGGAAAAAACAGTCGGCTTACGGGCGCTGTCTTTACCGATGATCAGACGGGTTCCGGAGGTTCCTTTATTTCCTTGGGCGCGGGAAGTGTTTGGCAAAACGCCATGCATTCCAACGTCACTGAATTGAAGGTTTCTGAAGGCGCTGTCATTGAAGTCGGAAGCGAAAAGGGTTTCCGTCCGCTTCAGATTCAACAGCTCAAGGGATCGGGCGCGACCTTTTACCTTCCCGGCGGAAGAGCCGGAAGCATTAATCAGACGCAGGGCGGCGAGGGCGTGCACTCGGTTTATCTCGGAACGAGCGGCGCCAGCATTACTGAAACAAAGTTGGTTCAACATGTTTTCAGTTATGATGATTCACTTCCGGACGCCGGCAGAGCGGAATTCATTTTAGCCAACGACGGGCTTGTGGATGCCGGTCCCTACCAATACAAGCTCGATCTACAGCCGGTTGATTACGACGATAGACGTGTCTGGCTGATTACAGCTGAAAAAGAAGAAAAACCGACGTCACCCGTATTTCCTCCGGACTCAAACGGCCCTTCGGAGAATCCGGATGTTCCTCCATCTGTACCGGGAGGTGTGCCTGTCACTCCGCCGACAGGCCCCGACAACTCTCAAAACCCGCCTGTGCCTGACGGATTATCCCGTACCGGACAAACGGTTCTGTCGGTGGTCAGCTCCGGTGCTTCCGTGGTTCAATACCTCAGCTCTTTGGCTGATTTGAGAGAAAGAACCGGCGAGATCAGACGCGGTTCATCTGACGGCGCCTATGTTCTGGGCAGATACGAAAAAGGCCGGTTTGATCCTTATGCCGGCGTACACAGCAAACTGAGATACACCACAGTTTCGCTCGGCACAGATAAAAAGATTGATCCGAACTGGATTGTCGGAGCTCAAGTGGGCTTTACTGACGGAGACGTGAGAGTGAAGGGAGGAGCCGGTAAAACTGACATTCACTCTATCGGCGGTAAGGCTTACCTGACTTGGTTTGATGAGAATGCTTATGTCGATACGGTTTTGACCTTTAATCGCCATAAGCAGAAAATTCGAGCCCACCTAATGGAAGGCACAAGTGTTCATGCGCCATACCATAACCTTGGCTTCGGTATTTCTTCCGAAGGGGGCATTCGTTTTAACTTCCTGAAGAACCAGGACGGATCCAATTGGTTTATAGAGCCTCAAGTCCAGCTTTCTTATTACCGATTGCTCGGGGAAGACCTCTCGTTCTCTCACGGTATGAAGGTAAAAATTGATGACTCCGACAGCTTGAATATGCGCCTTGGCTTGACGGCTGGCCGCTCGTTCAATCGTCCTGACGGACAAAATGTCGGAAATCTGTACGTTAAAGCCGGGGTGAACCACGACTTTTTAGGTAAGACAAAAATCCGAATGAACGAGTTTGACTTCAAAACCCGTTCGCTGGGAACGCGCTTTTATTTCGGCGTTGGCGGTGAGCTCGTCATTGGAAACCAATGGAAGGCGTTTGCTCAGATCGGCGGAGAGCACGGTAATCGTCTGAATGTCGACCTGTCCTGCAAGGCCGGAATCAAATACAGCTTCTAAGAAGAAAACCCGAGCCGGAATTTCCGGTCTCGGGTAATTTGAGTTGAATGGTTCCTTAATTTACAGGCGGCAGTTCAGCGGCTAAGCGATCAAATTCTTCGAGCCATTCTTTTTTCCAAGCGGCTTTTTGCTCGTCGCTGACCCAAGCGGCCTCAATGCTGTTTTCCAACATCTTGCGCAGCTGAGGCAGTGTGAAATCGAGCCAGTTGTGCATAAGAAGCCAGGATTCGGAAATAGAAATATGGTGCATCGTCGGGTCATCGCTGTTGGGGAAGACTTTTAGCCCCAGCTCAACCATCTTGCGAACCGGATGCTTAATGGCCCATTCTTCGTCCGATAAAGTCCTGAGATAATAAGAATTGGTCGGAACAACTGCAAAATGCATATTGGCTGCTTTTGCTTCTTCGACAAGTTCCGGACTATCGATAATCGTGTAGCCGTGATCGATGCGGTCAGCACCGAGAAGTTTCATGGCAGTTTCAACGTTGCGCCAATGTTCTCCGAACTCGCCGGCGTGGATCGTGATTTTGAAACCGGCATCTTTTGCCATCTTGAAGGCTTTCCAAAAGTTTTCCGGTTCATGATTGGTCTCCCGATAATCAATACCGATCCCGATGGTGTATTGATCAGGGTGCCGGATCATTTCTTCAACGAGTTCGACTGCCGCTTCAGGTGTATCTTCTCGGTCGATAGAAGGGATGGAGCGGGCGACAACACCATAACGCTGAAGACCTTGTCTGATGCCTTCATTGATCGCCTGACGAGCTTCGTCGTAACTCATGAAATGCTTTAGCCCCGTCCAGTTCCAGTAGAACTCAATATATTTGACGCCTTGACTGGCAACCCTTTGGATATGCTTGAGTGTGATACGTGTTAAAAAAGAGGGCTTGGAAAGCACCTTGCTTTCCAAGCACCTGAAGATTCGTAAAACGCCGATTGGCTTGTCGCCGCGGGTATAGAAACTATTGATATCTTCTTGACTGACATCAGCACCGGATTCAGCAACAAGTTCTTCGAAAGTCTCTTTACCTGTGGTGCCTAATAGATGGCAACGTAGTTCAAGTTTAGGGAAGGTTTTGAAGAATCAGAGCCATTCTTCGGGAAGCTGCTTAGAGAAGGGAGAATCCGGAACGAAACCGGGATTATCTGAACGCATAAAGCCTCTCTTTGTCTGGATTTGAGTCTCGCTAAATATACAACTGAAAACTTTCTAAGCTCATGAGCCTGTGATTCATATCGTTACAAAGAATGAAAAACTAAGGCAAAACCCGAGCCTCGGAGTCTCAAATGCTCGCAAAAATTCCTGATCGGTAAAATTTGGCCATACCTCAAATACAAAATCACCGTATCTCACGGAGAGTTCAAATGATCGACAGCATCCTTGCCGTTATTGTTCTCATCATTGCAGGTTGGGCCATAGCAAAAAATTACGACGCCAAAGTTGTCTTGTTTATTGCAGCGCTCGTTCTTCTTTACTCCGGACTTCTCTTAGGACACAACGTTCTTGGAGCAAAGGCCACCACGGGATTGTCCTGGGTGGATCCTTTTAAAGTCATCAAAGATCAATTTGTTCGTCAGTACAGCAATGCAGGTTTAATCATCCTCACGCTTTTCGGTTTCGCTGCCTATATGTCTCATATAGGCGCGTATGATATGGTCATTAAGGTTTTGACGAAGCCGCTATCTACGTCCGCAAGCCGATCATCTTGATTCCGATGGTCTTCTGGGTTGGGGCCTGCCTGCAGATCATTATCCCGAGCGCCGCCTCGCTTGCTGTGATCTTGATGGCAACATTATTCCCGGTGCTGAGAGCCGCCGGAATGTCTACCTTAACGGCTGCAGCCCTGATTGCCACAACTGCCACGATCGTTCCGACTCCCCTCGGCGGTGACAACGTGGTCGCGGCCCGAGTGCTGGGATTTGAAAACGTTGTCGATTACGTAGCATTCCACTTGGCACCGATCACGATTCCGGCCTTGTTTGTGATGGGTATCGTTCATTATTTCTGGCAGACTTACTTGGACAAGAAAGATGCCGTACTGCTGAAAGAGCTGGATAAAGAAACGGTTATTGAAGCCGAGCGTCCCGAGAAAAATACACCGACCTGGTACTTTATTTTCCCGATCCTCCCGCTGGTTTTAGTGATCTTCTTCTGGGTCTTTTTCAGAAAAGCCAAAGTCGGTCTGGTAGAAATCACACTTTTCTCCTTAGTCCAGGCATTTGTCTGCGAACTCTTTAGAAAACGCAATGTTAAGGACGGTATGAAGGATCTCGGAATCTTCTTCAAGGGTATGGGCGACGGCTTCTCTAAAGTTGTCGTCCTGATCGTTGCCGCTTCTTCTATGGTGTTCGGACTTCGTGTTATGGGCTTGATTGACGCCATTTCGAATTCCATTTCCAATTTCGAAAACGCTAAGGTCGGTTTAATGCTGGCGTTCTCCGGCATTACCGGTTTGATTACCTTCATCAGCGGTTCCGGCAATGCTGTGTTCTACAGCTTTATTGAACTGATTCCGCAGATTGCGCAAAAAGCCGGCATTGATCCGATCATGGTCGCGCTGCCGATGCAATGTATGTCCAACCTGTTCCGCTCCATGTCTCCGGTTGCCGCTGTGATCATCATCGTCTCGGCATCCGTGAAGGTCAATCCTCTGGTTCTCGTCAAACGTACCTGGGTTCCTCTGATGAGCGGAGTCTTGGTCGTTTTGGCGCTTTCGTTCTTCAAATACATGTGAGAAGTCAACGGTGCAGGCAGGAAACTGTCTGCACTAAATTAGTCAAGGTTTGAAATTGTCTTTAGAAAAAGCAAAAAATCATCTGGTGAAATTCGGTCTTGAAGATCGAATTCGGGTTGCAAAAGAATCGACTGCTACGGTAGCGCTTGCCGCCAAAGCGTTCGGCTGTGAAGAAAAGAAGATTGCTAAGACTTTGTCGTTCATGCTCCCGAGCGGTCCGATCCTGGTGCTAACCGTCGGTGATGCACGAATCGACAATGCCAAGTTCAAACACGCTTTCGCGGCAAAGGCAAAGATGATTAAGCCGGAAGAATGTGAAAAAATAATCGGACATGCACCGGGAGGTGTATGTCCGTTCGGTATCAATGACGGCGTGAAAGTCTATTTAGACGAATCGCTCAAAAGCATGGATTCTGTTCTTCCTGCCTGCGGAACATCCGACACCGGCGTCGAACTCACTATTCCGGAATTAGAGAAAGCTTCCTGCAGCGCAGGATGGGTCGATATCACCAAAACACCGTCAAGCTAACTCAAGACATCTTTCATTGGGGTCTGCAGCCACTGGTCGCGCAGACCTTCTTTGACCCAGCGGCTTTCTGCATTGTCTCCCTGGAGCAGAGAGTTGCTCATATCCATGGAGAACTCTTCGAAACATTCCTCAAGTGTCTTGCTGTGTGCATCGGCGAGAAGTGCCCAGCTGCTGTTGGCGTCGGCTCCGATTCGAACGACATAATTCGTGGGAATTAATCTGTTGAGAAGTGCGTCCACGGCCTCCGGATAGCTTCCGATCTTATCGGCCAGTTCGACATTGGTCATCTGAGGGTTACCGACTTCTTTAGCCAGCATGAGGATCCGGAGGAGGGCAACTGCGGACAGCAGGTCGTCTCCGCTCTTATCAAAGTCTTTATAGCGTCTGGCGCGCAGCATCGGAAGCGTGGCGGTAATCGCAGCGCCGGCCAAAACGAACATCCAGTTGATGTACATCCAGGTCAGAAGAACGGGGATGGCGGCAAAGGCACCGTAAATCGTGGTGTAGGAGCCGCGCATTACGTAAATGCCGAAGCCCCAGCGGAAGACGGTAAAGACCAAGGCAATCAGAGAGCCTCCGACGAGGGCGTCTCTCCACAGTACTCGACAGTTAGGAACGTATTTATAGAGAGCCGCGAGAATGATCGACTGGAAGATCAGCTGACCGATGGGAATAAGCCACTTCGCATATACCGATAAGTGGCCCGCCATCGCCATGCCGGTTAAATACGATGAAGCGGCAAGGCTGATGCCGATGGCAACCGGCCCGAGCGTAAGAAGCGCCCAATACATCAGAACTCTTTGCCATAAGCTTCTGAGCTTGAGCACTTCGTAAGTGGCGTTCAAAGCCGAGTCGATGGTCGCAATACAAAGCAAGGCAGAAATGACCAAGCCGATCAAACCGAAGGCGGTTAAGCCGGCGGCTTGCGTAGCAAACTGTTTGATATAGCCCAATATTTGCTCACTGTACTGAGCCGGAAGGAGTGTCGAGAAAATAAACTGCTCGAAGGCTTCACGGTAGGGAGCAAAGAGCGGGAAAGCGGAAAAAGCCGCCATGATGACCGCTAAGGCCGGAACAATGGAAAGAAGGGTCGTCAGGGTCAGGGAGGAGGCGACTTGTTTTAAAGAGGCCTTGTCGATACGTTCCATCACGAACATACCGAAATTCCACATTCTTTCTAAACATGCATGTTTGGTGACAAATGCCGGTATCTGACGACTCATAATTTTTCCTTTAGCACTCGACGACGCAGACGGCCAAGCCGCCGAGACTTGTTTCTTTGTATTTATTCGCCATATCCTTGCCGGTCTGCATCATAGTTTCAATGACCTGATCCAGACTTACATAATGGGAGCCGTCTCCCATCATGGCTAAGCGCACGGAGTTGACCGCTTTAACGGCGGCAATACCGTTGCGTTCAATGCAGGGAATTTGTACCTGGCCTCTGACCGGGTCGCAGGTCAGACCCAAGTGGTGTTCCATACCGATTTCGGCGGCGTTTTCAATTTGTTCGTTGGTGGCGCCGAGCGCTGCGGCTAAGCCGGCGGCAGCCATGGAGCAAGCGACACCTACTTCGCCTTGGCAGCCGACTTCTGCTCCGGAAATAGAAGCGTTCTTTTTATAGAGTGCACCGATGGCGCCGGCGACTAATAAGAACGTACGGATGCCTTCTTTATTGGCCTGTGGAATGAACTGGCGGTAATAGTTAATGACAGCGGGAATAACACCGGCTGCACCGTTGGTCGGGGCAGTAACAACTCTTCCGCCTGCGGCATTTTCTTCGCTGACGGCAAAGGCGTAAGCGTTGATCCAGTCAATGACCTGCAGCGGATCGTCTGCGACTTTAAGAGGGCTATTAAGAAGCTTTTCGTAAAGTTCATTGGCGCGGCGTTTGACTTTTAGAGGGCCGGGCAAGCATCCCTTTGCGTTCAGACCGCGGTCGATACACATGCTCATCACGGACCAAATGTGATCCAGCGAATCGTCGATCACTTCGCGGCTGCGGATGACCTCTTCATTGGCTCGGATCACGGCTTCCATGCTCAGTCCGTGTTTACGGCACTGCTCCATGAGTTCATTGGCCGTGGAGAACGGATAGGGAAGCGCCTTTTTATCTTCTTCGGTAGCGGGAAGGGCGCGAGGTTCCTGCTTGAGCTTGGCTTCTTCTTCGGTTTCGATAAAACCGCCGCCGACGGAATAGTATTTTCTGGTCAGGAGTTCTTTGCCCTTATCGTCGAACGCTGTAATGATCAGCGTGTTGGTGTGGTAAGGATCGAGAACAGAAGGCTCAAATGTAAGGTCGGTACTGTAGTGGAAGGGAATCGGCTTGCAGCTGTCGAGCAGCAGGCGATCTTTTTCTTTGATGTCCTGAATCCATCCTGGAATGGAGTCCACATCGATAACAGACGGGCTCTTGCCCATTAAGCCGAGAAGCACTGCGCTGTCTGTGGCATGTCCGATACCCGTTGCGGCAAGAGACCCCATTAGTCTGACTTTAATGTCTTCGACTTCGGGGAAGAGATGCTTATTTCTCAGGAGGGAAATAAAGTTGCGGCCTGCACGCATCGGCCCGACAGTGTGGGAGGAAGAGGGACCGATACCGATACGGTACATGTCAAAAACAGAAATGTTCATATTGCCTTCTTATATATGTCTAAATAATGCCCGATTGATAACCGAACGAAATACAAAACTGCCTCAAATCGGTTATTCTTTTGGTGCACGCATTCTATAGTTTTTGGCCGTTGGAAGGAACTGAATTTTCATGAAAATCAAAGCGTTGTTGGTTGCTGCCGTATTAGCCGGAGAATTCGGTTTGTGTTTTGCCTCAACAGACGGCGACTTAATTCAAGGCGTGATACCTTATCCCGACAGTGTTTCCGTGACTTCTGTGGTGATTGAACCGTTCCATCCTGAAATTGAAAGGCACACCGAAGGCTTCAATAGCGGATTTAAACCGCTTTGCCTGAAGATAACTCGAGTTCGTGAAGCTCAAGGTGCTTCTTGGGTGACTCAGACAAACGTCAAGCCTCTTTTTAGTGAAGAGGCTTGTCGAAAGGCAGCGATGGAAACGCCGAGCAGGCGCGAACATTTGCTTCATCAGGACTGAGGAGTCCTCTTCGCAGGTGTGCCGTGAATTTCTGTGGTGAAGAACCGCAACAAAAGCAAACCTAATCCAAGCGCCACCGTGCACACGGCAAAAGACGTTGCCTGAATATTTCCTAAGCTCACGATCGGAGAGACGATGCCTCCGAGCAAGAAACCGATGCTTCCGATGATGGCAGAAGCCGCGCCGGCGTATTTTCGACCTAAATTCATGGCGGTTGCCGTGGCGCCGGTAAAGATAAAGCCTAGGCAGAAAACCATCAGCAGCAGGCAGCCTTCATAGGTATACAAGTCTTTTGTCGTTAAGGCGAAAATAAAACCGGCGATTGAAGCGATCAGACTGCCTGCGGTTCCGAAGTATGTGGCTTTGGCCGTCGTAGAGAAGCGAACGGCAAGCAGGGCGCCTGCGCCGATCGCGACTGCGTTTAGGGCAAAAATCAGAGAGAAATGGAATTGAGAGAGACCGTATTCATTCTGAAGAATGAACGGTGTCGAAGAGATTTAGGCAAAAAGTGCGCCCATACCTAAGCCGAAAACTGTCGTGAAGACCGCAAAATTCGGAACCTTGCAGACCAAAGCAAAGCCCTCAAAAGAGCGCCAGAAAGAGCCTTGTTCGCGGGCTTCTTTCGGAAGCGTTTCTTTAACCGGAATCACCAAAGCTGTAATCACCACTCCGATGCCGAGAAGTATGTAGAAAATACCACGCCATCCGATGAGGTCAGCAACCGAACCGCCGATAACCGGAGCCGCAACCGGTGCGATTCCGTTGACGGCACCGACAATAGCAATGATCTTTGCCAGCTCTTTACCGGAGTACAAATCGGTCGGAGCCGAACGCGAGTAAACAATGGCGCCTGCGCCGCCCAAACCTTGAAGAAGCCGCGCGAAGTTGAAAGTGTCGATGTCTTGGGACAAGCAGCAAAAAAGCGTGGCTGCGATGTAAAGAAGAAGAGAAAAATACAGAACCGGTTTGCGGCCGTACTTATCGCTCAAAGGTCCGAAAATAACCTGGCCGACCGCCAACCCGACCATACAAAATGTCAGGCCTAATTGAACGGAAGAAACAGAAGTAGAGAACACTCTTGTCATCTCCGGCATGGCCGGAAGGTACATGTCGATGACAAACGGTCCGAAGGCCGAGAGCATCCCCAACACAATGATTAAGTAAACCGAATACATGCAAATCTTTAATGAAAGTCAGGCGCGCAGTTTAAGACTTTTAGCAGCTGATCTTGTCATTTTCTCTGCCAAGTCGAGTTTGAGAGAAAAAATATTTTCCTTTACAAATGTGAATGAATATGAGCAATAAAAAGAATTAAAAGGGAGACCACTATCTAACTTCTTCATTTTTTTGCAGTTCACAAATCTTTGAGGGAAACTGTTTGATGTTTATTCAGAAGATGAAGCCTTTCATCGAGGCCGTATTGGTTGGAAAGAAGGTTATCGTGAGCATTAGTCAAATTAAAAATATGGAAAAAGGAGTAGGTCTAACTCTGGGTGAAAATTTTGGGTTAAAAGATGGTTATCACAGGAAAAAGGGGTATTAATTGGGATGAATCCTTAAGAAGAAGATCTGTGTTCCATCAAAATGTTTCTTTATGTTAATGTATCGCTGTAGTTTCAATTCCTCGGAGACATTTCAATGTTTAAAACAAAAGTGTTAAATAAACATTTGGCATTGGCTCTGACCAGCGGATTGCTTTTAATGGCTAACGCGGTTAATGCAGAGCCATACACAATTGGTTCGATAAAACCCAACAGCGAAATTTTGAAAGGAAATAACGTTGTTGTGACTCAAGATACAACTGAAAATCCAGTACCAGTATTTTTCGCTCCAAGCAAGGACGCTTATGTAGTTGGAGACGGATCGGGCACTCTTACTGTGAACACTAATGACACTTTAGGTTCGGTAATATTCCGCGCCCCGAAGAAAGACGATCAAGTGGGGGAGGGGGTAAATCTTAAAGGGAATTTGGTTTTAAATGTCAATCTTAAACCACGCGACCATGAAACAGGCAAGAATTCAGCAATTTTCGGAGGTGCCGATGCTCCTTGGACGGGCGTTAACATCGATGGAAATTTTGAGCTTAACGCTACTTTCAATTCAAACGGCATTGAAGTTCCTCAGACATACATTCCGTATTTCCATTCTGCCGGCGGACAATCTCTAGTTTCAGCGTTACAGGCGATGTAAAAATATCCGTTGTCACTATTGCACCTGACGCTAAAGAAAATGCTTCAACACAAGCATTTACTTTTACTGCAGAGGCCTCATCTTCTGAAGAAGCTAAGAAAACTGTTAATTTAGGGAATCCCAACAGTACCTTCAGTCTTTTTACTGCTTATTTTAAAAATCCCGATAACTACGACCAAGCCAATACACTGGCTGGAGCCAACGGTGTTTATGCTTCCGGTTCAACAGATATCAACATAAAAGCAGGAAAGAAAGTTCAGATTATTTCGGTTGCCGACTATGCTGACGCTATCAGTGCGAAACAAGGCGGACGTGTCGACCTTGGCTCTCCTGAGATGCTTCAAGTTATTGGCGTAGTTGATTTCTTCACCGGCGACTACAACGGTGCCGCAACGGAAACTTCCAGACAATCCCGAATCAGCGGAACTTTCCAGGGAAATAATTCGTTCTGGTTTGGGGATGAAAAAGTAAAGTACACGGACAAAAATCCGCATGGACAGCATGGCGGTGACCTTAACTTTACTTTTAAAGATGGAGCTGAATGGATTTACATGGTAAATCCTAGACTCACAAAAATTACGCTAGAGGATGGCGGTGCTGTCAATATGTATGACGATTACGTATTGAAGCTGTGGCAAGAAAAAATAGTAGACCCAAAAACTGATCTTAAATTGCCGGAACAAGCAAGTTTGGCAGACTTTTGGCCCTCCGTGATCAAAGACGGTCAATTAGCCTTTAAGCATCAAATCGTTGTATTGGACAAATTAAATGGAAACAACGGTATCTTCAGAATGGATTTTGACAGTTACGATAAGAAGAAAACTGACTTAATCTTCGTTGGAGACACCGATAACAAAACTTTGGGCGAGTTCAATATTCAAGCCCATCCGGAAGATCCTGAGGACCTTGTAAATTCGTTTGGGAATGTCTCTGACGACAATCCTCTACTTTTCGCTTATGTTGCCAAGCCAGCAGCCGACAAAATAACATTTAAGGATCATCCGAATATTTACAACCATAAGTTATACGATTATTACGCTAAGATCGAAACTCGTACATACGAGGAGATGAAAGATAAATTAGCTGAATATGATACGAACTACAAAGTTTTAGATCCGAAGACAAGCGAATTCCATGAACACGATGCTCTAGGTTTATACGGTAACCAAGAAGAAGGCATCTACTGGGTCATTACCAACCTTGTAAGAAGCGAAAGCAACGAGCTCAAATCTCTCTATGCTTCAGGTGAATCCGGCTGGGGCTATGCCACATATTTGGATAGGCTTTCGAAACGTATGGGCGAGATCCAATATCAGGAAGGAAGTGAAGGGCTTTGGATACGCGGCAGATACAGCAGATTGGGGAAAAGTTCCTATGACATGAAGTGGGGCGGAGTCCAATTTGGCGGGGATTATAAAAATACTGAAAGAAATCGTATCGGCGTTGCGCTAGCTTTTGACAATGGTAAAGCTGACTTTAACCATGTCGATGGCAAGAACGATCTGCATGGATTTAATTTAATGGCATATGATACCTGGCGTCATGAGGACGGCTGGTATTTGGATGCTACAGCTCGCTATGGAAAGTTCCACAATAAATCTCATGTAAAGACAATTACGGAGCGGGTGAGCAGTAATTACCGCCAATCCATCTTCTCTCTTGGATTAGAAGGCGGAAAACGAATCATTCTCAATGAGGAAGGCGGTTTCTTCTTAGAACCTCAGGCACAAATTCAATGGGCCTCAGTAGGTAAAGCATCTTGGAAAACTAGCAATGACATCCAAGCTAAGATCAAAAGAGGAAATTCTTTTATTGGGCGCTTAGGAACGCAGCTCGGAAAAGAATGGATAGACAGCAAGAATCGAAAGAACAACGCTTATGTGAAAGCTGATGTCCTCCATGAGTTTGGAAATGGCCAAAAAGCAGAATTTAGTGCTGACGGCATAACGGCATCCCGTAAGTGGGGAGCAAAAGGAACGTGGTACGACGCGGGTGTAAGCGGTCAATTTGCTCTAGGAAAACAAAGCTGGGCTCATATTGATTTGGAAAAACAATTCGGCGGGGGATTGAAAAACTCCTGGCAGATCAACGCTAACATTCGTTGGAATTTCTAACTTAATTAGCGAGTTCTCCGGCGTTCTTGTTAATACCGCCAGAGAGTTCTGATCCTCGATGTCATTTAATTCTTTTTTGTTGTATTTGTAGTAATTAGACGAAACAAAGTTATAAAAGTACCTCGGGTTTTTAATAACTCGTCTGAGCCTGTCGTTGAAGCAATTTCAATGAGCAGGCCCAATTTTTTTCTAGTGAGATTATTCGAGTGAGTTATAAGAAGGTGCTTGTGGCTCCGCCTCTGTTAACACAAATTCCGGAATTATCGAAAGTTAACAGTTTTGAGTGTCAAAACTTGTCTAAGGCACCATCGCCGCAGAGATTCTCTATTCGTTTTTTGTCACGAGGACATTTCCCATCATTGAATCTAATCAGGAAAAGTTGTGGTCTTTGTCACATAGTTTGCATACAAGAATAGATTGCAGACAAAAAATCACCTCGCAAGTTGCGAGGTGATAGGAAGCTTCTAAGCAACTTAGACAATGGTCAGCGCCAGAACGACAACACCGACAATCAAAGGAATGGCAGTGCGTTTAACCAGTTGGATCGGAGGAACCATGGCCAAGCCGGAGAGCACAATCACAACGCCTGCGATCGGAGACATCGTGCGGCCCATCTGTCCGGAGATAAGAGCCATGGCGCCGAGGTTCGGAATCGGCATGCCGAAAGATGCGGCGTGCGGAGTGACGGCTTCATTGAAGGCAAAAGTCGCCGCGTCGCCGGAACCGGTAATGGCAGCCATGATGAACGGACCGAAAGAGCCGCCCCAGCGGGCGATTTCGTTGGAGCTCTTCAAAACCTCCACGAAAGCATCGATTAAACCGGTGGCTTTTAGGCCAGCGGCAAAAACGCCGGCCGTAATGATGATGCCCATGACGGAGCCATAGCCTTCGCCCATGCCTTTGAAGAAATCTTTGGTGAACTGCTGAGGATTCACCCAAGAAACGATCAATGCGAAAATGGCACCAATGACCATGGCCTGAGCCACACCCATCTTAATGACCGGAACGTAAGAGTTGCCGAGCAGAAGAATGACCAAGGGAACCAAAGGAGCGATGGCTTTGAGCGGATTGATGTGTTCGACGCCCCCGCTGTGGTCAGCCGAAGTGTAGTAATCATCGAGTTCTTTAGCACTCGGCTTGTTGTCGCGGAGGATCAGGCAGACAATCGTGAGACCTACGGCACCGATTAACACCATGGCTAAAGAATAGGGCGTATGCAGGCTAATTAAGTCCATCATGTCCATATTGGCAATTTTGGCAACAACACTGTTGTGGCTCGTTCCCGGAGAAATGTTGGAGCCGAAAGTGCCCATCAGGACAGCGGCGCCGGCTGCGGCCGGTCGGATGCCTGCGCGGATCATCACAGGAATGAATGTAGCACCGACGGCGGCTGCGCAGCCCGAGGCAGACGGAATGGCAACGTTAATAAAGCTCGTGATGATCGTTGTGGCAGGAATCAAGAGAATGCCGAGTTTATTTAAAGGAGCGGCTAAAAATTTAACCAAATTTTTATCGCATCCTGTGGTCGTTACCACATAGGCAAAGCCCATAGAGGAACAGATCGCCATGATGAGCGAAGCGTTTGCCATGCTTTTGGCAAACTGATCGAGCGCTGCCATCGGTTTCATGGCGATGCAGCAAAGGAAAAGGCCGGCGGTAAACAGCACCAAGCGTGTTTCAAGACGCTTGATCAGGCAGTAAACCGTGACCAGGATTACAGCGATCGCAATCCAAGCGGTTAGAGTCATAAAAATACCTTTTGAAATGAATAAAGGAGGCCGTTAGGCCGCTTAAGGCCGTCATTATAAGTGTTACTGCTTACTCGTTGTCACTTAATACTTTCGGAGGTGTTTTGCAGCTGACGGATTTCAGCCCGAAAGGCAAAACCGCTCAGAAAAAGATTGGTTTATTCTGTCTTTTTTTGAATACTCTCTAAAAATAAAATGAACGATTGGCTGACTCGAGTCTCTGCCGCCAGCGGTATCCCCTCTGAAATCTTTATTCTTGGCTTCATTGCATTTTTTCTGCTGATTGTCTTAGTCATCGGCCTTATCTACTGCCTTATCAGACTAAAAAGCATCAGTGCGAATACGCTTCAGACGGTTGCCCAGGCTCGGATGGCTTGGCGGGAAGATTTGGGTGCTGCGGTTACCCAAAGTAAAGATCTGATTGCCGATCGTATGAAACCGAGTTTTATTGAGACAGAACGGACGCTGGAGCGTTCTTTCCAAGATGTTTCTGCCGGAATCCGAAGCGAAACCTTTGCCAGCCTGAAGGCTGTGCAGGACACGCTTAACCAGTCTCTTACACGTAATGATGAGCAAATCAGTTCGGTAAACAAGCGCTTTGAGGAGTTATCCAGAAGTATCCGAGAAGAGATTGCAGAAAGCGGAAAAGTGGTCCAAAGCACATTGAACCAATCGCTGATTCGAAACGATGGGCAGATTAAGAGCCTGAATGAGCGTTTTGAAGAACTCTCGAAGACGCTCCGCGGAGAAATTTTTTCCAATCTGAAAGCCGTCCAAGATACGCTGAATCAGTCGCTCACCCGCAATGACGAACAGCTTCGCGGCGTGAACCAGCGTTTCGAGACTTTGTCGTCGACGTTAAACACTTCGCTCAACGAACTGCGCAAACAGGTCGATGATGATTTGAAGGTTCTAAATAAAGACAATGAAGCTAAGTTAGAAAAGATCCGAGAAACCGTAGAAGAGAAACTCCAAAACACGCTGACAAGTAAAGTCGGAGAAAGCTTCTCCCAGGTGACTCAGCAGTTAAACCGCGTCTATGAAGGTTTAGGGCAGATGAAAGAGTTGGCCGAAGAAGTGGGCGGGTTGAAGCGCGTTTTTGTCAACGTTAAGAGCCGCGGCATGCTCGGTGAAGTTCAGCTTGAAGCACTGCTGAAGGAATACTTCACCGAGAGTCAGTATGTTAAAAATGCCCATCCGGTTCCGTCTAAACCGAAGATGGTGGTTGAGTTCGCCGTCAAACTGCCGGGCTTAAATGGCAGAACTTGTCTCTTGCCGATTGATGCGAAGTTCCCGGTAGAGGATTACCAGAGACTCCTGCAGGCAGCCGATGAAGGCGATCGAGAAGGTGTTGCGGAGGCTCGTTCTAAATTAAGAGCGCGTTTTAGAAATGAAGGCAAATCGATTGCCGAGTACATCAATGTGCCGGAGACCACAGATTTTGCGATTATGTTTATTCCGTCGGAAGGACTTTATGCAGAGGCTTTGGCGCTGGAAGGTTTGACCAACGAACTCTTCACGTCTTACCGCGTATACATCATGGGCCCGTCGACGCTGGCGAGCGCCCTTTGTGCTTATCGCGCCGGTTTCCAGACGCTCGCAATTGAAAAGAAGAGCTCGGAAATCAGAAAGATCTTGTCTTCAGTCCAGACGGAATTTGCGAAGTACGGCGAAGTCCTAAATAAACTTAAATCTCAGGTTGAAACAGTCGTTAAAACCGTAGATATCGTTCAGAACAAGACAAGGAAGATGAATCTTCAGCTGGAGGTCGCGTCTGAGAGCGATAAAGAAGAGGACCAGCCGATGTCTTTGCCGTCTCCGATTTCGAACCAGAACTCGCTCACTTCGGAGTCTTAGAAAAATTGTCGGAGAACCGAACCTCCGCTTGAGGCCTATATACGAAAAGAGCCGGAAGATTTCCGGCTCAAATTCTATGGAAAGCTCATTAGGCTTTCATTGTTTTTTCGGCCACAAATGCAGCCAGTTCCCGGGCAGCGTCTTTTGCTCTTTCCGGCGCTGCATCAAAAATCTCAGCCATGAGGCGTTCGCTGACGTACTCAGGATTGAAGTCCAAGTGCAGATCGTTGCCGTGCATCTCACATTTTGTGAAGGCGCCGTCGGGCGAGCACTGAGAAGCGATTTCAGCAACTTTGCCCTTGGCAAGCATTGCGATTACGGGATTCTTGAAAGATAACTCGACGTGGTTGGCAGAGATATTCTTTAAGTTCAAGAAATCACGTGCTTTGTAGAGCTGTTCAATAGGGAGGGCCATTTTCTTCCTTTCTAAAAATTTTCGGATATTTTAGTTCATCAGTCCGGAGATAAGCACGGCTAAGACAAGTGCAGGGCAAAGAACGCCGATACAGACTCTGAGCACTTTCTTCCATCCCGGGTAGTTCTGAAGAGAAGTCCAATGGGTGTGAACTTTATCCCAAGCGAACCAAGCAGCCAGCAGACAGGCAATGATGCCGCCGATCGGAAGACCTAAGTTGGAGACAAAGAAGTCAGCCAGGTCAAAGGCGGTCTTGCCGAATATCTTGTAATCTGCCAAAAGGCCGAAGGACAAAGCACACGGAATACTAAGAATCAGCATGAAGAGCAGGCAGACGGTCACGGCTGTTGCACGCTTCATATTGAGTTCCTGAACCATCCACGTAATGTCAATTTCAAGCATGGACACGGCTGAAGTTAAAGCAGCAATGATCAGGCAGAAGAAAAAGACGATGGAGAACAAGTAACCGAAAGGCAGCTTGGCAAAAATCACCGGCATCGTAATGAAGGTGAGGCCGGGGCCTGCCGCCGGGTCCATTCCAAAAGCGAAATTAGCCGGAAGAATCATCAAACCTGCCATCAAGGAGATGAGCAGAGAAAGCACCACAATCCAGAAAGTGGAGCTCACGAGTTCTGTCTTATCGTCGATATAGGCGCCGTATGTAATCATGCAGCCGGCACCGACCGAGAACGAGAAGAAAACCAGCCCCATGGAATCCAGCAGTGTTTTCCAGCTGAACTTGGAGAAATCAGGCAGGAAAAGGTATTCCACACCCTTCATGGCGCCGGGCTGCATCAGACCTGTGATGATCAGAATGATCATGAAGATAAACAGCATCGGCATAAGGATCTTGGAACATAATTCGATGCCGCCTCGAATACCGAAGGCAACCACAAATCCGACTAAGGCAAGGAAGCCGATCTGAGCGGAAATGGCAACCCAGGGCGAGGAAGACAGGCTTCCGAACAGTGCGCCGAGGGTTTCCGGGTTGGCGGCGGGGAACCCGATGATGGCTTCAAAGAAGTACAACAGGCACCAGCCGCCGACTACAGAATAAAACGAAAGAACGACAAAGCCGATGATGATGCCGAGATAACCCAAGACTGACCAGAAGGATCCGCCTAAGTTTCGGTAAGCCGTGACGATTCCGCCTTTACCGGCTTTGCCCAAGGTGATTTCCGTGAGCAAAAGGCCGAAAGCCAAGGTAAAGGAAAAAATAATGTAGGGGAGCAGGAAGGCTGCTCCGCCTTCGGCGCCGGCCATGTATGGGAACTTCCAAATTGCACCCAGACCGATGGCCGCGCCGACACTGGCTAAGACAAACCCAACTTTGCCGGTAAATGTTTTTTCTTGTTGTTTTGATGCTTGGGACATCTGAGAATACTTCCTCGGTTTTAAATCAGATTAAAGATTGCAACCACAACGATGAAGCAGGGTGCAACGAAAGCCAGCATAAAGCGGAAGAACTTCATGAAGCCGTCGGAATGCTTAACGCTGGAGTTGATTTCATATTTGGTGCGGTCAAAGAAGAACCAGCCCGTCATCGCAACAACGAAGATGGCGCTGAGCGGCATCAGGATGTTGCAGCAGAGGAAGTCGATCGCATCAAAAATGTTCTTGTCCATGATCTTGTAATCAGCCCACGGACCCATCGAGAGAGCAGACGGAATAGAGCAGATGGAAAGAACGATGAACAGAAGAACGGAAGCTGTTTTGCGGGAGAAATGGAATTCGTCCATTAAATAAGCCAGGGGAACTTCGAACAAGGAAATCATCGAAGTCAGAGCGGCAACCAGCAAACAGCCGTAGAAGCAAACGGCAAAAACGTCGCCTAACGGAATGTGAGAGAACACGGCAGGCATCGTGATGAATGTCAGACCGGGGCCGGCAGACGGATTCAGACCGAAAGCGATAACCGGCGGAATAACCATTAAGCCCGCGAGAATGCAGGAAATGAAGGCTAAAACGGAGACCCAAAGAGCAGTGGTGGTCAGGTTTTCTTTATGAGAAATATAAGAACCGTAGGTGACCATAATGCCCATGCCGACGGAGAGCGAGAAGAATGTGAAGCCCATGGCGTTGAGCAGAGAGTTTGCCGTGACCTGGTCCCACTTCGGAGAGAAGAGGAACTTAAGACCTTCCCAGGCACCGGGCAGCGTCAGACCGCGAATAATCAGGACGATCATCAGCACAAACAGCAGCGGCATGAGCACTTTAGACATGCGCTCGATACCCTTGTTTACACCGAAAATCAGGACACCGGCGGTAATGGCCAGGAAAAGGGTTTGGTAAAGGATAGCGGACACCGGAGTGCTGACTGTTTTAAGGAAGGTCTTTTCCAGCATTGCTAGGTCAGACGAAGCGGCATTTCCCATGATGGCTTCAAACAAATAAGTCAGACACCATCCGCCTACCGTACTGTAGTAGGTCATGATCAGGAAAGCACAAAGAACACCGATGAAGCCTAGAGGAGCCCAGAACTTGCCTCCGATGCGGCGGAAACTCGTGACGGAACTTCCTCGTCCGGCTCGGCCGATGATGATTTCAGCAAGAATCAAAGTGACGCCGAAAAACAGCACCATCAGGATAAACGGAATAATAAAAGCAGAACCGCCGTTGGCACCGGCCATGTACGGAAATTTCCAAATGGCTCCGAGACCGACGGCAGAACCGGTTGCAGCCAGGATCATGCCGGTCTTGGAACTCCAGTTGGAGCGTGCATCAGACATTGAAGACTCCCTTCTAAAAAGTGATACGAAAAACGACTATTTATAAATGAATGAAGTAATTGTATATGCCGCTTTTCGGTTCTTTAACGGGATTCAGTAGGAAATCGTCGCTCAAGCACTCAAATTTCTGACAAATTTTTCCTTTTTTGCCTCTTTTGACTAAGTTTTTGTCTCAAAGAACTTCGTGTAATCACCCATAAATAACCTGTAAATACCAGCAAAAATTTCAGAAGGTCGAAATTTGCATTCTAAAAATCGGAAATGAGAAGTATTACCGTGGAGTTAAGGCCCGATTAGTGAAGATACGAAGAAAGCGGTAGGAAATGATTACCCACTTTTGGTACCGTTTTGGTCGAACAAATTCTTTAGAAGATGTAAAAGTTTTTCTTATGTCACTATGGGTATTAATACGTAAAGATGAAGAAAGGATGAGCTATGCGGAAAATTATTTCTTTTTCAATTCAATAAGTAAAAGAAAAATTCGGTTGGGCGAAATAATTTGCAAAGCGGAAAAATCAAAAGTCAAGAAATTTATTTTGTCTTCTTTTTCGTGAAAATGCGACAAAAGTATGGTTTTTAATGAATGTTGGTGTTATTATCTACCTCGTGGTTTGAGGTGGTTGTGAAAACAACCGTTTATCCTGGTTGGAAACCCTGCTAGTGTCCCTAGCAGTTTTTTTTTATTCTTTTTTCAGCCGAAAAGATCAGACAATTATTATTTTTTCTTAATACAAACCTTGTCTCGCAAGGTGTCCGGTTCGATTTTTCTTCATCCCGGCGTATCTTCCAGCCTTGGGAATTGATTTGATCCATCATCGCCGGCCGATTTTTCCTTCTAAAAACTCTCTTTTCTTTAGCCGGCTCATTTTTTGAGAAAAAGCTTTTGTTCAATCGTGTTGATTTTGGGAATGCGAGTTCATCAAGCTTCGTTTGAATCCTCATATTCCGTCTAAAATTTCTCTAAAACAAATTTTTGCGGAGCCAACCTTGTCCGATTCAGATTTTCAGCAAATATTAGATGTCAAAGGGTTGAAGTGCCCGATGCCGATGCTTAGAACGAAGAAAGCACTGGCTAAGATGCAGCCGGGAGAAAAACTACTGGTTCAGGCAACCGATCCCCACGCCTTACGAGATTTGAGCCAGTTTGCCGATCAGACCGGCAACAAGCTCCTTTCCTCTTCTGACGAGGACGGCATTATTAATATAGTGATGCAGCGTAAAGAAGAATAACGTCACAAACCTACAGCTAAGGAACTCTCATGACTATGCCCGTCAAAGATGCACCCTTCCTTGAAGAACGAACCGCCGCTGTAATGGAGAGCGTCTTCAACGACCCGATTGTCAAAAAGGCCCTTGACCAGGCCGTTCCTCAGGAAATTTTTACGATCGAGGAACAGATCGAAATTTGTGAAGTTCCTGCTCCGCCTATGAAGGAGCAGACCAGAGCCGCAATGATTGCTGAGAAGATCAACAGTTACGGTCTGGAAGCATCTATTGATCCGGTCGGCAACGTAATTGCCTGCCGCAAGGGAACAGACCCGGATGGCCCTGTCTGCGTTATCAGCGCGCATATGGACAATAGTTTTAGGGAAGGAACCGACACTACTGTTCGCCGCCAAAACGGCAGACTGTTTGCGCCCGGTATTTCCGATGCATCCCGAGCATTGGCCTGCATGCTTCAAGTCATTCGTATGGTCGTCAACAACGACATCAAGACAAAAGGAACGCTGCTGTTCATTGCCACAGTAGGGCAGGAGGCTGAAGGCGATCTTCGTGGCGTAAAACGTATTTTCTATAGCTCCGGAATTCATGTCGACGGCGTCTTGGTGTTAGACGGTGCTGATCCGGGGAGACTGCTTTATGGATCCGTGGGATCTAAACGCTACAAGGTTGAGTACAGCGGTCCCGGCGGTCACAGCTATCTGAATTTCGGTCAGTACCCGAGCGCTACACAGGCGCTTTGCCGAGCAGGAGCGCTTCTTGCGAATCTTCAGGTTCCGGCGGAACCGAGAACGACTTTTACTTTAGCGACTTTAAACGGCGGCTCTTCCGTTAATGCCATCGCAGAGCATGCCGAGTGCGAGATCGACCTGCGAAGCGAAGACGCACAGATGCTCGATGGACTTGTTCAGGAAGTCCTGCCTTTGTTTGCGTTCGGCGCCCAATTAGAAAATCAGCGTTGGAACGTTACGGATCCGGCCCTGCAAGTTAGATGCAAGGTGACGCCGATCGGTCACCGCCCGGCTGCGGTATCCAAACCCGACAGCCCGGTGCTTCAAGCTGCTAGGGCTGCCCAAATGGCCTTGGGCATTAAGCTGACGGACTTTACCAGCGCTTCTACGGACCAAAACGTTCCGATGTCTCTTGGAATTCCTTCGACTACCTTAGGCGGGGGCGGAAGAGAGGGATTCAACCATTCCTTGTCCGAATGGTTTGAACCTGTGCGCTCCTACGAAGGTCCGCAGCTTTGCCTGCTGACTGCTTTGGCTCTGGTCGGGTTAGAGAGCGGTTCGGAACCGCTCCTTCCGATCTACACGGCAGCACCTAGGGAACAATGGCAGGACAGACTCTAATCTAAGAAAAATTTGGGACCGAAAGGTCCCGTTTTTTTACCTTTGGGTCCAATGGAAAAAAACTACCCGAGGTAAGGCGAGAAGACTAAGAAAAAAATTAGTTGAGGGGATATTAAAATCATTCCATTTTTCTTCTCAAAATACTTATCTTAAGATTCTTAAGAAATTTATTTTTGTATTGTGATGGCTTATCGTTAATACTTTTCCAATATTGGCTGTACACAAAATAAAATCCAGCACAATAGGGGTTTTCAAGGTTTTAGTAATTTCCCTCCTTATTGTATCGGAGGGTGCGATGCGACCTTCCTCATAGCTATCTCTTAAGAAAACTTAATGTTAAAATTTCTAACAAGAGGTTCTTGGATCTCTATGATTCTGAGAAAACTTATAACAACCCCTCTTACTCGAATGTATTTTGACTTGGAGTACCAAATGAAGGTCTTTAACAGACGTAATGTATTGAAAGGCGGTTTAGTTGGCTCTATGGCAGCCGGTTTTGCTTCTTTCATGGGCGCTTCCCATGCAGCAGAACCCGCAGCAAAGGCACCCGCCCAGAATGATAAAAATACTTATGACGTGATCGTGCTTGGCGCCGGTCCCGCCGGATTGGTTACTGCCATCGCTGCTAAGCAGGCTGGTGCAAAGAAAGTAGTTGTATTCGAAAAACGCGACCGTCCTGACGGCAACGCTATTTTTGCCTTAGGTTCCGTTTGCGGCTGGGGCTCCCGTCATCAGAAAGAGCAGGGCATCAAAGATACCGCTGACGATTTCTACGCCATGATGATGGATGTTTCCAAGCAGATGGGCGACAAGGCTTTGAACCGTACTTATACCGATAATATTTCTGCCGGCATTGACTGGCTGGAAAAAGACATCGGCGTGAAGTTCGGTAAGATTCGTCCGATGCCGTATCCGCGTCTCGGCCGTACATGCCGTGTTGACGGCGAAGGTCTCACCGGCGGAGCCCAGCTCGTGAAGAAACTTCTTGCGGCTGCCGCTAAAGAAGGCGTTGAAGTTAAGTTCGAACACAAAGGTATTGAACTTCTCCACGACGACAAGATGCGTGTCACAGGTGTCAAGATTCAGACACCTGCCGGACAGGAAGAATATTTCTCCAAGGGCGGCGTTGCAATTGCAACCGGCGGTTTCTCCGCTAACCCTGAAATGGTTGACAAATACATCGGCGGCTGGGCTACCCGCATGGTGCTCCGCGGCTCCAAGTCCACAACCGGTGAAAACATTTCTCTGACGCTTCCGCTTTATGCCAAGTGCGTCAACATGGACCAGTTCCATGCCGGCCCGATTATCGGCGCAACCCACGTCAACCCTGCAGACGTCTTGAACTCCGGCTACGGCATCCAGGTCAACACTTCCGGCAACCGTTACATGGATGAAAACAACACCTATGTGATTAAAGCCAGAACAACCGCTCAGAAGACACTGGACAATACCGGCTGGGTTATCGTTGACTCCACTTGCCCGGTTCTCGATAAAGTTATTCCCAAATTCGATATGCTGAACAGCCCGTATGGTAAGGCCGACACGATCGAAGAAGTGGCTAAGCAGGCCAGTCTGCCTCCTGCCAAGATTGTGGCGCTCGTGAAGGAATACAACGAAGCGGTCAAGAACGGTACGTTAGGCAAGATGAATCCGCCGAACACCTACAAGAAACCGCATCTGATTGAAAAAGCTCCGTTCTATGCAGTTCCTCTGCAGGGCGGTATGACCGCTACATTCGGCGGCCCGCTGATCAACACGAAGGCTGAAGTTCAGAACTTGGACGGCAAGACCATTCCCGGTCTCTATGCAGTCGGCAACTCTTCTGGCGGTATCTTCTTCCATAACTATGCCGGCGGCGCTCAGTTAGGCGCAGCCACCGTATTCGGAAGAATTGCCGGTAAAGAAATGGCTCAGAGAGCCGCTGCTGCAAAGTAAGAGGAGATCAAAAATGAAAAAAACATTACTCGTTTTAGCTTCCGCTCTTTTCGGAATGAGCGTCGGTCTTTCCGTTTATGCAGCTGATCAGGCACCTGCCGCTGCTGCTCCTGCTGCTCAGGCCAAGACACTGGGACAAATTCACGGTGCTATGTGGCCGAAGAGCAAAGACGGCTATGTCACTAAGTATCAGTGCATGCAGTGCCACGGTGACTATGACAAACTGGCTAAACAGACAGCCGATCTGGTTCCCAATCCCCATCATTCTCACTTGGGTCAGGTGAACTGCGAAGACTGCCATAAGGCCAACCTGTCTAAACCGGTTCTTATGTGCAACCAGTGCCATAACTTTACCATTCGCAAGGATGGCAAACCGATTGAACTGGCCAAGTAATTTAGTCTCTGACTAAAACAGAAAATCCCGCAGTTCCTAAAGAACGAGCGGGATTTTCTTTGTCCGGAGATTGCTTAGAAAAGACGGACGCCGTTCGCCGTGAGAGTCAAATCGCCGTTCGGCGTGAGTGTCGGAACGATTTCAGTTGTATAAACACCTTTACCTTCGCTTAAGTAAGAGTTGCGCGGCAATGCCATGAGCGCAAATTGTCCGAGGCCGCCGTCGGATGTCTGAAGTCTGAATTTCACAGATCCCAACGTATTGCCTTCGGGCTGCTTTTTAAGCTGTCCGCTGAAAGAAAGGCTTTCTTTGCCGACTTTAATTTCAGAGGGTTCAACCGCGGCCCAGGTTTTACCGGCAAGGATGCTGTTTCTTAAGATCTCTTCGGCCTGAGCTTCGTTCACAGGCTCAGGAGAGCAAATGAGCGGGAAGTTAGCGCAGAAGTCTGTTCCGAAAGCCTCTTGCACCAAGAAGTCAAAGAGCAGAGGTTCGGGCGGAAAATGCGCTGTTAAGCCGGTATTCCAGCTGTCAATGCCGACCTTTAAGAACCCACCGACTTTCAGGTGATCAAAAGTAATTTTGATGCCTTCTGTAATTTCAGATTTGTTTTGGCTTTGGTTGATAGAAACCAAAGTCTTGCCGAGGGTGAACTGTGTACTGCTGTCTCTGTAATCGATTCCGCTCACCGAAAAAGACAGAGCGGCGGCTTTGAGATTTCCGCCTTTGACAGAAAATTTAAATTCCGGATTGCTTAGAGCAACATTGCTTTCTTCTGAGGCCAAAGAGAAGATGTCTGTCTTGATGGAAGAATCTAGATTTTCAATGAGCAGGCTTCCGTCAGCCTGTTTTACTAATTTCGGGACGGCTTGGGACTGAATCGCGCCGAGTTTAAAAGTTTCGCCGTCAACGGTTGTTTCAACTGCGTTGCTGCTGAAAACCAATAACTGAGGAATAAAATGATAGTTAAAGGTCGTCTTAAGAACCGGCTGGGCAACTTCTACGACTTTCTTAAAGACTTCATTTCCGTCTCCTTTGATCGTGATCTCGCTTTCAGGCGACCAGCCGAACTTTACTTTACCGGGAAGCGTGACAGTGTCTTTATCCTTGGGCTGTGCATTTTTATTAAGGACAACAAACTCTTTGCTGAAAAATCCGTTGTTGACGATGTCCACTTTAACGGACTTCCATTCACTGCCCAAATATTTGTGAAGATCGGATGCGTATTCTTGGAATTTTTGGCCCTGGTAATAAACCAGTCCGCCGTAAGCACAGGCACAGGCCGCGGTACAAACTGCTACCGCTGCAGCGATCTTAGAAGAAGACATAATGACCTTTGTAAGAGTAAATACGTACGGGATGGAGTATATCCAACTTGGCCAAAAGTTTTTGGAGTTATTCGACGAGCTCACCGCCTGTGTTGTTGTGCCATCCGTCGACCGGATCCGGAGCATTGGGTTCATCGGACGAACCTTCCGGAACGCCGAAAAATTCTTCTAATGAGACTTTGTCCTGAATTTTCTTCATGCACTGATAAAAGAGCTGCTCATTGAGCTCATGCAGTCCAATACCGTCGCCTTTAATCGTGTAGTCCCAGCGGCTTAATTCGAAAGGCTTCTTTTTATATTCAGAATGAGGAGAGTCAGAAAGGAGCCCTGACTGGATGAAGACATTTTCTTCGGTCAGAGTCGAAGATACTTTGTGGTTCTCAGAGTTGATAAAAGTGATGCGCATTTTGCCGATCTTCCGTTCTGTCCAGCGGACGGTTGGAATAATCGGAAGGTAACGCATCCCTATATCTTCCATCATGTCTGATATTTCGATATACACGGCGCCGTCTAGGCCTCGATCGGTAATGAGGGCGATGCCGTTTTTCTCAAGAAGATCGACCATTTCTTTGCGGGTTTCATCGGCAAAGAGCCATTCGAAAGAGTCTTCAAGTGTGCCTTCTTTGCCTGTATCGACGCCTTGGACAATGACTCTTAGATGAAGCGTGAGATTGAGAGGCACAGCAGGGCGCCTAATTTCGGATTTTTCTACAAGTTTGGCATTGACATCGAACCAGCCATGCTTAGGAGAAGAGATGGAAGCGGTTGTGCTGGCGATGCCTAACAGCGTGCATCCTTGAAGCAAGGTAGCAGCGAAGAGAAGGGAGGCAGCCAGAACTCTCATAGCAAAAATCCACGAATGACGATGCCAATATTAACTGAAAGGTCCTGAACAGTCGTTCAGAAATGGCTCAGAGCGCGTGGAGAAAGCGTGAAAAAGGCTGTGAGGCCTTGAGATATTAATATAACTAATTGAATTTAATAGATAATTAGTTTGGAACCAAATTTCTCGGAAAAACGAAAAAGCCTCAAATTCGAAAATCTGAGGCTTGGAATTTTGGCGGAGTGGACGGGACTCGAACCCGCGACCCCCGGCGTGACAGGCCGGTATTCTAACCAACTGAACTACCACTCCATTCGTCTCTCCGTTCGCTCGCGCTGTCGGAGAAGTCGAAATTCTACATAAATTTCGAAAAGGTGCAACTCAGAATCAATTTCACTTGTAAAAGTTTATTGCCAGGTATGCATTCCTATCGATTTAGTCCTTTGAAACAAGAGAGCAAAGACGAAAGAATGCTCAAAGAAAATTGTTGTAAAAGAGGTTCAGCGGTAAGTAAATAACCTTCCTTTTCGTTAGTGGTTTCACTTAGAGAAAAGGTCCTAAGGGAGAATTCTTAAAGGATAAAGCCTAGAATCAAGAGTGTTTCTAATTGTTAACTTAGGGTTAGAAACGCAATAAAAGGAAACTTCCAAAAGAAGTCACTAAAACAACCTCAGGGGAATTCTTATGAGTAAAAGTCTAAGGAACTGGATCATAGTTCTGGCGATAGGCTTTGTGATTTGGGTTTGCCCAACGCCGCAAGGTTTGACGCCTAATGCCTGGCACTTGTTTGCTGTCTTTGCTGCAACCATCGCCGGCTTCATTCTTCAGCCGATTTCAATGGGTGCGGTTGCATTTATCGCACTCACATTCTGCGCCATCACCGGTGTTTTAAAGACCGGTCAGGCTCTGATGGGTTTCGGCAACGGCACGATCTGGCTGATCGTCTGCGCATTCTTTCTTTCCCGCGCATTTATCAAAACTGGTTTCGGCCGTCGTATTGCCTTCCTTATTATTAAATACATCGGTCGTTCTTCGCTGACCCTTGGTTATTCCATCGCGTTGTCCGAACTGATCGTTTCTCCGGCTATGCCTTCTGCCACTGCTCGAGGAGGCGGCGTTTTCTACCCGATCGTTCAGTCTTTGGCGAATGCCTTCGGTTCTCAGCCCGGGCCCACAGCCGGCAAAATCGGTAAGTACCTCATGCAGGTCGGTTATCACACTGACGCGTGACCTGCACAATGTTCCTGACATCTATGGCCGGCAACCCGCTGTGCGTCGGCTTGGCTGCTACCGCTGTCGGTGTCGAAATTACATGGATGAACTGGGCAGTTGCCGCTATCGTTCCGGGTTTGATCAGCTTGTTCCTGGTTCCGGTTCTGATGCTCAAACTTTCTCCTCCTGAAATCAGAGACATTCCCGATGCTCGCGACTTAGCTATCAACGAGCTCGAAAAGATGGGTCCGATGAGCCTTCAGGAAAAAGTCCTCGCATTCGTATTCGTCATGTGCTTGGCTCTGTGGGCTACAGGCTCTTGGACAAAACTCGGCGCAACACCGGTTGCCATGCTCGCTGTGGCAATCATGCTGATTGCAAAAGTTTTGGACTGGAAAGACATCCTCTCCGAAAAAGGTGCTTGGGACGCAATGTTCTGGATGGGCGGCTTGGTTGTTTTGGCTACTGCACTTGCAAAGTCCGGCTTCATTGCATGGATCGCCAAACTTATCGGTACAGCAGTTGCTGCCGCTGATATGGGTTGGGTTGCATCCTTCGTGCTTATTTCGCTTATTTATATCTATTCGCACTACTGCTTCGCTTCCGTAACAGCACGTATTTCAGCGATGTACGCAGCATTCGTAGCAGTTGCCGCCGCCTGCGGTGTCCCGGCCATGCTGGTTGCCATCACATTCGGCTGCTTCGCTAACCTGCCGATTTCACTGACTCACTACGGCAACGGCTGCGGCCCGGTTTATTTCGGTGCCGGCTATGTTTCTCAAGGTGAATGGTGGCGCAACGGCTTCATCATCACAACAATTAATGTAGTGATTTGGCTCACCATCGGTATGACCTGGTGGAAGTTCATCGGCTTGTACTAATCAAAAGCAAGTATTTGAGTGCTAAAGGCTGAAACCGCGTAAATGGTTTTAGCCAAAAACCAAAAGTCCCGTGATTTCGCTCCGAGACTTTTCTTTACCCGGACGGTTGGATGACTGAGTTTTTGTACTATTACTTCAGTAGTCCTGTCGTTCTTGAGTTCGGGAAAATCCTCAGACCATAAAACGAAAAAACTTTTCTAAAGAACCGAATTTCACTTTTTTCTTGATAATATTTTTCTTACGGATATAACTTAGTTCATTTTGCAGCCATGTACTTCAGCGTTGCTTCTCACAGTTGGTGGTGGCCCATCGATTTCACTCGATGGTGCTGGAGTAATGCTTACTAAAATCTTCGGCCTAGAAGCTAAAGAACCAATCTAACCATCGAGCAAAAAACTCGGTGGTTTTTTTATTTTCCAGTTTTTTATTAAATAGGTACCTCAAATGAATCTCTATAAATCTATTCTTCCGGTTGATGAAAAGGGCTTTTACGGTGAATTCGGCGGCAGCTTTGTTCCTCCCGAGCTTCAGAAAAACATCGATGAGCTGCAGGAAGCTTATCTTCGTTATGTTGATGACCCCGAATTCCAGAAAGAATTCAATGACCTTCTAAGAGATTACGTCGGTCGTCCGTCCCCTCTTTACTTTGCTCCGCGCCTTTCCGAAAAATACGGCACCAATGTTTATCTCAAGAGAGAGGATCTGAATCACACCGGTGCACATAAAATCAACAACGCAATCGGTCAGGCACTCTTAGCCAAACGCATGGGCAAAAAGCGAATCATTGCCGAGACCGGCGCCGGCCAACACGGCGTTGCTACCGCTACCGTGTGTGCTCTTATGGGGCTTGAATGCTCTGTCTATATGGGAGAGCTCGACATTCAGCGTCAAAGACCGAACGTGGAAAGAATGAAGATGCTCGGCGCAAAGGTGATTCCGGCGACCAGCGGATCGAAAACACTCAACGACGCCGTCAACGAAGCCCTCGAAGCCTGGATGAAAGACCCCGAAAACTTCTATTTGATCGGTTCAGCTGTCGGTCCCCAGCCGTATCCGGAAATGGTGTCTCGGTTCCAGTCCGTAATCAGCGAAGAAATTAAAAAGCAGCTCAAAGAGAAGACCGGTAAAGAAAATCCTGATTACGTCGTCGCTTGTTTGGGCGGCGGAAGCAATGCGGCAGGCGCTTTCTATCACTTTATCAACGAGCCGTCAGTTCATCTCATTGCAGCCGAAGCAGCAGGCAAGGGCGTTGACAGCGGAGAAACTGCCGCCACTCTGACTATCGGCGAAAAAGGAATCCTCCATGGTTCTCAGACTATGTTGATGAAAGACGAACAGGGCAACGTTAAGGAGGCTTATTCTCTGTCTGCCGGCTTGGACTATCCCGGTATCGGACCGTTGCATGCTCATTTGGCAAAGACCGGAAGAATGGAAGTTGAAGCAGTGACAGATGATGAGGCGTTAAAGGCCGCATTCATGCTGACACGAGAAGAGGGCATTATTCCCGCTCTTGAATCGTCCCACGCGCTTGCTGTCTTGGAAAAGAGAAAGTTCGGAAAAGACGACGTCGTTGTGATCAATATTTCCGGAAGAGGCGACAAGGACCTGGATAACTATCTGAGCAGTTCTTTTGCTCAGGGAGCCCTGGAATAATTTTTTGGAGGTGGTCGAAAGGCCGCTGAAAATGAGAAAGCCTCGGAAATCAAACCGAGGCTTTTAGAATTTTGGCGGAGTGGACGGGACTCGAACCCGCGACCCCCGGCGTGACAGGCCGGTATTCTAACCAACTGAACTACCACTCCTTCTCGTCAAACGCTTACGCGTCATCGAAGTGAAACGAATTCTACATAGATTAAAAATTCGTGCAACTCGAAATCGTAAATTTTTGCGTTCTGTTACATCGAAAATTAGCAGTAGCCTGATTTTGCGGGAAAAAATATTTTCCGGCTCGATCGCAATTCGGTTTTTCTTAATTTTCTGCCCGGTGCAATGTACAGAGTTATTTTTTTCGAGCGGCATTTTTCCAAAAGTTAACCAAGATTCAAGGTTTTTGACGTGAACTTTTACTCAAAATTTCCCGCGGAAGGTAAAATTAGACCTTTGTTTTGTATTCCAATAAGAATCGCTCGCTAAGAGCTTGAGGATCATAATGTTCCAATCTTTTAGAAACCAGAAACGTTGGCTGATGCTTATCGCCATGATTCTGATTATTCCTGCATTTGTCTTTATCGGTATTAATGGCTACAGCCGTTTGAATCCGGATGCAAATGCAATCGCCAAGGTTGACGGTAAAGGTATTCAGCCTGAAGAATTCGACTACCAGAAACGCGAATATATTGAGCGTATGCGCCAGCAGGAAGGAGGTGCCGTTGATCCGAGCATCTTCGAAACACAGGAAGCCAATGCCGCTATCCTTCAGAACCTTGCTACCAGACGCGCTCTCCAGGCACAGATGGCTCACCACTATATGAATGTGAGCGAAGCTGATGCTATCAACGTGATTAAGAACGCAGACGCTTTCAAGAAAGACGGACAGTTCTCTCCTGAGCTGTATGAAAACTATCTTGCCGCTCGCGGTAAGAG
>CEAX01043147.1_pt1 | contig 36857 bp, 38 predicted proteins | sample 554721 | NCBI WGS metagenome assembly CEAX01 (sample SAMEA3182098, study PRJEB8094) | gut metagenome | biome: human; feature: gut; material: Stool; isolation source: human stools | place: Canada | collected 2012-05-30 | reverse complement strand
AGAACCTGTCTTCATAAGAAATGTGTGCGGATTTTCGAGCATAATTTTGTTACAGAGTAGGCAAAAATCCGCAGGCGGGCTTTCGCCCGGCAAGGATTTTTAACGCAGTCTGCGGCAAAATTTGCCGAAAAGACGCACGCATATGCTTGTGAAGATGGGTTCTAAGTACCAAAGCTGTATTTTTGAGGTACAGATGCGGGAAATGTACTGCATCTGTACTTCTAAAGTACAGGAAATAGGTACTGTTCCGGTATCATTCAGGTACATAAGTATGAAACAAAAAGATAAGTAAATGAAATGTACCGATATGGTACCGGAATAAAAGTACCGTACATATAAAAAGTACCGAAAGGCGGAAGGCTGTGACCATTAATGAATTTTGTAAAATGTATCATGTATCCCATCAGGCTGTTTACTCTGCAATTCGCAGACATAAGGAAGAACTGAAAGACCACATTTCTAAAAATAGCAATGAAGTTAAGTTGCTTAATGATTATGCGGTCGAATTTCTGAAGCCGAAGAATGTTTCTGCAGACAAGTATAACATTGTCTGCGAAGAAAACGACAAAATGCGTGTTCAGAATATTTCGATTGTTTCAGATAATGAAGATTTACGGAAACGTATATCAGAGCTTGAAATTCAGATGCAGAAAGAAAAGGCTGCTGCAGAGAGCTTCAGGTCCGATTCAAGCAAGTATTTTCAATTATCTCAAGAAAAGGATAAACGCATAAGCGAGCTGGAAAAGCGTATATCTGATATTACTGCATTACTTGATGAAAAGGACAGCCGCATTTCAGATCTGGAGCGTGAAATATCATCGTTAAGGGAGCTTTGCAGCAGTCAGAGATTGGAGATAACAGCACTTAAAGATAAATGCTCTGAACAGGAAGAAGCACTTACTGCGGCAAAGGTCAGCAAGGGTATTTTCGGTCTTGAAAAGAGGTAGCTTGCAACGTGTTGAAAGGGGGTATGCAACTCTGTTGCATGAAAGGGCGGGGCAGGAAGATAGCAAGCGTAGATTTTGTATCCCACAAAATCGTTTCTGAGGCACATCCCCAGCCCTCTCATTTAGTAAGGAGAAAGCAAAAAATATGGCTAAAAGAAATATAGAAAAACATATCAGATTAAGTGAGAAGGAAGATGATATTCTCAGAAGAAAAGCAGAAAAACTCAATGTTAGCGTCTGCGAATACATACGCCGAACGGCTGTAAACGGAAAAATCCTTCGGTATGATCTTTTGTCACTTCATGACGATTTGATAAGTTTCAGAATGGTGGGAACCGAGCTGAACGCTATTACTAAGAAGATAAATACTCACAGAACAATTAGTGAAAATGATATCTCTGCACTGAACACACAGCTTGACTTTCTTGAAAGTTACACTGAAAAGTTTAGCATTTCCACACCTGAAATTGTCGGGGGAGGAGAAAATCCATGAGCAGAAATATCGTGCGTCATCTGAGATTTTCAAAAAGCGAATATGAGGCTATTTGCAGTAAAGCTGAATATTTGAAAATTCCCGAAGGTAGGTTCATACGCAAAATTGCTGTTCAGGAAAATCTGAAAAGATATGATCTTTACGAGCAGAGAAAAATCACAAGAGCGTTTTATTATTGCGGTGACTCTCTTGAACAGATAAGAAAAATTGCCGAAACAGAAAAATCCGAACATCTGCCTGAAATAGAAAATCTGCAGGAAAGATTTTTGAATATAAGCAAGACATTTGAAAAAGAAATAAAAAAAGCTCAGACCCAATGTGTTGATCTGAGAGAATAGGAGAAAGCTTATGGAGAAAAACAAAACTGAAATTATTGCGCAGATCGTTGCGTTACTGTCACAGCTTGTTGAAAGCGGGGACGAAAAGAAGAATGAGTCTGCGGCGGTTTCTGCCGCAGCTCCGGTTGAGATGCTGACTATCAAGGAGTGTGCCGAAGCAGTAACAGGCTTATCGGAGCATACGATTCGTCAGCTTGTGGCACAGGAGAAGATCCCGTATATCCGAACAGGCAAGGGTAAGCGTGGAAAGATGCTTATCAGCAAAGCTGCGCTTTTGGAATATCTGGGAATCACATCATGAACAAAAATATGAGCATTATATGCCGACATATTTCTGATTACATACTTGACTTTACGGTAGTAAAGTGTTACAATATAAATATACAGGAGTATGTCATAAAATCTAAGTTTATTTAAGGAGAATAAATCTTATGGCTACTATCAGAAAAAGAGGGGACTCTTATCAGATAAGAGTTTCCGTCGGTTACGATACAAAAGAAAATCACAAGGAACAGGCAATGACCTGGAAGCCCGAACCGGGCATGACACGGCGGCAGATTGAAAAAGAGCTTAACCGTCAGGCGGTGATGTTTGAGGAATCGGTCAATCACGGTTTCAAGACTTCTGCTATGAAGTTTCAGGAACTTGCTGAGGAATGGTTCGAGAACTACGCAAAGAACGCTCTCAGAAGCACTACATACGAGAGAATGCTCCAGCTCACCCACCGTGTCTATCCTGCTATCGGTCACTTGCGTATCGACAAGATCACCGCAAGGCACTTGCAGGGATTCGTGAACTCTCTCGCCAAAGAGGGTGCGAACGAAAAGACGGGCAAGCCCCTCGCACCGAAAACGATACGTCATAACCTGAGTTTTATCTCGGACGTGTTCAGCTACGCTGTCCGTATGGACTTGGTATCGGACAACCCGTGCAGGAAAGTGACGATACCCAAAGGCGAGGTCAAGGAGAAGCCTATCTACTCCCAGAAGGAGATCGCACAGCTTCTGACAGCTATCGACGGCGATGGCACAAAGTACCGTGCTTTCTTCTATCTGATAGCGTACAGCGGTTTCCGCCGCAGCGAGATGTTGGGTCCGGAATGGAAGGATATTGATTTTGAGAACAACATTATCAGTGTTCGCCGCACCTCCAACTACACCGCCGAGCGTGGAACCTACACCGACACAACAAAGGCAAGCGTTCACAGCGCACCTTGAAAATCTCACCGTTCATTATGGATATTCTTCGTGAGCTTAAAGGTGAGCAGGACGCAGAAGCGCTCCGTCTGGGTGATAAGTGGGTGGAAACTTACAGGCTGTTTACCAAGTGGAACGGCGAGGAAATGAACAATCAGACTCCCTACGGCTGGCTTAAAGAGTTTTGTAAGAATAACGATCTGCCTTTTTATGGTATTCACAGCTTCCGTCACTTTGCGGCATCTTCTCTTATCTCTGCAGGACTTGACGTAACCACCGTTTCGGGAGCATTAGGACATTGCAATTCGGGAACGACTTTAAATGTATATTGCCATCAGTTCCAGACCGCACAGGCAAGGGTATCCGAGGCTATGGACGAGGCGTTCGGATTTCTTAATAAAAGGAAGGATCATACAGCTTGAAGTGCAGCTGCGGACAGAAAATTTGAAATAGCGGACAAGCCCAATTTTTAGCCAAAAAGAAAACTCGCAAACAACGTAACTGCGTTGTTTGCGAGCAAGTGAATTGGTGACCCGTACGGGAATTGAATTAAATTTTTCGAGTTTTCTAACTTGCCGTGATATGGATTTTATCCCGTATCTACGGCATTTTTTAGTTTTAACGTGTTTTATAATCCTGTCCTTTATCGTAACTTTTCGGAACGTGTAAAGGACAGACAAAGGACAACGTTATGTGCATACTCCTGTTATTATCATTTCAAATCACGGAATACATTTTTGAACACCGTGAAATTTACTGTAATATGCGATAACGGAGGTAATAACCATGAGCAGATATAAGAGTGAACAGACCGCATACAGCTCCCTGAAAAAGAAATACGTTCCGCTGTGGAGACTGGATACCAACACCATGACCGTTACTCACTTCAATGCTGTTATGCAGACCGAGGAAAGCAAGACATACACCACCGACTTTATCAGATATCATCTTCATTTCTCTGACAGCCATTGCCCTGACAGGCTTCGCAGGCTCGTCAACGAGGGCAAGATCATTCAGTACCTCGATGATATGGAACTGAAAGTCAGCGAGGCTATCTCCCGTCAGGTAGAGCTTTGGAAGCAGACAGATAGTTATTATCTGAAAGCTGTCCTCAGCGGTGACACTGAGAAGATGTTCGGTCTGGAAAACTGCTTCGTCTATATGGCAAGAGAAGCTGTGTTTGAGTGTATGGTTTATATTTGAGAGCAGACGGCTGTGCCTTCGGGTGCAGCCGTTGATTTTATCATCATTATTCATCGCAAAAAAAATCTTGGTACAACTTAAATGCATAGTTATTTTCTAAGATAAATAATCAATTATATTTTACCTCTATACTATTGGATAGCTAATAACTCTCTCCCTTCTAATTCTTCAGAATTGCCATTGCCGAAGCTATCAATAATGCTTTTTATGTACTGTTCTAAGACAAAACAAAACGGTTCATACTTTCCATTATGTTTATCTTTAATCCAATTAAGTTCTTTTTCTAATTCTGTAACATCAAAATCCTCATATGCTTCGATAGCATTTTTTCTCTGAGTTACTAAGTATGCAACATTAAGACCTAAAACTTGAATAAGCTTACTGCCATTGCCTTCAGGATCAGATCCTTTAACAGTACCGTCATCAAAATACATTAAACAATTCTCAACGTCTTTTTCCAAAGGCGATATAGGAATATCATCACTTCCTTTTTTTGCATCACAATGTATTACATGAGGAGGTACTACTTTGTTTTTTCTATCATTTTCACCGCCATCGCAGGAAGCAAGCATATTTTCAAAGCAAAGTGCTAAATCTTCATGTCTTTCTTGACATTTTATGTGTTCTATCTTTGTATGACCATCATTCTTTATTTCACATCCACAATAGCAGCAAATGAATCCTTGATCTTGTAACAATCGTTCTTTTAACGTTTTTTTACTTCGTAAAGTAGAGAAACTTACACCAGGAGTTTCACATTCTTTTACAAATTCATCTGGAGGGGATGTTTTGATTATATGTTTCATTTTAAATTCTCCTAAGATTGATTCTTATCTTTGTAAATAAAGGATGATTTTCATCTAAAACCTCCTTTAATTCCTGAACATAGTAATCAGCCTGTTCTTTATTATGCTGTGCTACGCTCTGTTTGAATTTATCATATAATTCTTCAATTTCCGGAGACATCATAGAAACATCCATTTGTTCAAACATAATTTCGTCCAATGCTCTATTGTACGTTTCACTTTCAGGATATATTATAGTTCCACTCTTCATTATATACAAATTGTCGCTCTTGATTTGTGATATAGTTCCCGGCGAATGCGTAGTAAATATAATATGACCATTAACATCAATATCGTTAAGCATTTTTGAAATAGAACGCTGCCAATTTAGATGTAAATAAGCATCAAATTCATCAAACAAATAAAGAGAATTACTTTTTGCGCTGAAACTTGTAAGTAAATAAATCAACGCCATCTGCTTTTCGCCTTCACTTAATGCTGATTGAGAGAAAGGAGTATCAACCATATCTTTTTCCAGACCAATACCAATATGGTTCAGTATACCATAGTTCTTTAACGCTTTAAGTTTTGAGAATAACTCATATTCATTATCTGCAAGCTTTTGTAATTCATCGGCAGAATCAAAAAACATAAAATACTTTTTTGACATATCCTGTGTAGCAGAAACGTATTTCCTTAATGAATCGAGAAAATTTTTAACGAACCCTCTTGAATTCCACCATGTGTCAATCTCACCCTTTGCTTTTTCAGGCTTTTGTAACACTATGCTGAACTTCGACGATATGGAGTTACAATTGAACAGATTCATGATTTTGTTGTATTCAGTACTTTTATATGCTGCTGAAACAAGCAACAAAAGAGGTAGATCCTCAATATTGTAATAATCCATAAATCTTAAACCAGGCAGATCGTCGGTTTTGGCGTCTATTAGTTTTCTGTCGTATGTTTTATCGTAAGTGTCATCGGCATTTACTTTTTGACGATTAGTTTCACCAGCATAATACAGCAGAATACTTGTTGGTAATGCATTGATGTACTCGCTTCTTTTTAATACTTTTCCATCATGTAGTATAGCTATAGATTCAGTAACAAATACAGGCGGTTTACCTTCTTCTATTTGATTGTCTTCTGTAGCTTTCAATATTCCAACATTATAATAAAGCTGATAAATGGTACTGTCCAGTTCGTATTCAATTATGCAGTCAATTACAGAAGGTTTATCATTAGGTAATATTGTTGGTAATAATTTACCGCAACTAAAATTCATTGCATTGCTAAATGCTTTTGTTATCAATTCCAGAATATTGGACTTTCCCGCACCATTATTTCCAATAAAAGCGGAGATATTTGAATCCGAGAACTCGCAATCAAAGTCTACAAGGTTTTTGAATTTCTTAACTGTTATTCTTTTAATTCTCATATCATTCTCCTGATAATATTTGTTTAAGCAACTCCACCGCACTTTCCTCCTCAGGATCATTCGTCCCCAGCTCGCCACGGAAAGCACGGGCAAGTATAGCCTTTTTCATCGTATATATCTGATCTATTACTACTTCAGCGGCTTGTTTAGATTCATTCTCCTTTTTTAGAAGGGAACTTATAATCTCGACAATTACCTGTTGTTCATTAATAGATGCAACAGGTATTACAAACGCACCTATTTTTTTAGCATTTATATTAGATTGATTTACTCCATCAGTTTTTACATTATTACAATACTCTTTGGCAGCTGGAGTATTCAAAGCATAGTTTAAATAATCCCCAATGATTTCATCATGTTTATAATCGAGCTTGATTAAATATCCTGCATAGATTGCTGGAAACTCCCCTCTATAAATTGAGGTTTTACCTACAAGAACAGCACTATTTGTTCTATTAAATAATACATCTCCCGGATACAATCTGTATTTTTCTATATCTTCCTTGTCATCTGTATAAGCCAAATCGCTCCAATCAATTTCGCCTTGCTGAAGATTACCCATACGAATAACAATTACAGAACCTTGTGTTTTTGATTTTTTAGAAGTTCCGTATTTTAGAGAATGGCAAATATCGTTAATAGATCTGTTTTCCCAACTCTCAATCCCAACCCCATTTTCTTCTCTCCACTTAGCTGTCAACTCGCCTGAGAAAGCCTTATGCAGGATAGCCGCCTGACGTGCTTCAAAGCTGTCGATAACCTCCTGTGCTTTCTCTTTTGCTTCGTCCAGTTTTGAAAATAGGGATTCTATGCGTTCAACTATGCGGTGCTGTTCTTGGAATGGAGGAATAGGAACAGAGTATTGCTTTAACCATTCTGTACTCATATTTAGTTGTGCAGAACCTTTTGAATTATTAAAACAATCATCAGAAAACTTTTTTTGCAGCATAAAATAAAATGCAAATTTATAATAAATATCTGCTGACTTAAAACGTATACATGCAACTCGTTGGTTTAATGCTGCTGGTAAATATTGTTTATCAAGTAATGCAACACGACCAACGTTTCCAGTAAGCGATATTAATAAATCATCTTCTTTTAATAAAAAATCTTTCAATTGTTTTTGTTTATCAAAAGGATAAAAAACAGGATTATTATCCTCAACAAACCCATCCTGTACGTTAGTAATTCTGATTATCCTTATCCCGCTGTTTACATATTGCTTACTTTTAAAAGCATACCCGTTTTTTATTATTGCTATAGAATCTACAGATGTCCAACACCAATTATCAGGAATTTTATATGGTTCGTATCCGGGCACAATTAATGCCTGTTCCAGCTTTTCTTCAATTGAAAGATCAGCGGCTTTTGTTTTCTTCGCCATGTTTATTCCTCCGAGGTCAGTGACTTCAATTCACGGACAACACTTTTAAGCAGGTCAACAGCTTCTTCAAGCTGAGCGATAGCTTCTTCTCCGCTTTCGATAGGGTCGGGAAGTTCCTCGGCGTCTATGATCGAATCATCTTTGATAAGTCCGAGGTCAAGGCTGTCATCATGTTCGTTTTCGATCTGCTCACGGGTAAACTTGCTCCAACGCTCACCTGTACGCTTTGAAGCATCTTTATAACCCTCTATAAATTCTTCAAAATCGCTCTTTTTAAGCTGTCTTGTCTTGCCGAAACTCTCCATATTGGTTCGCATATCATAGAAAGCGACTTCTGTGGTGTTGCCCTTTTCGGTCGTACCACGAGTGAAAAACAGCACATTGGTCTTTACACCCTGAGCATAGAATATGCCCGTAGGCAGGCGCAGTATCATATGCAGGTCGCAGAAGTTCATAAGCTCACGACGAACACTAACACCGTCACCACCTGCGAAAAGTACATTATCAGGCAGCACAACCGCACAGCGAGCCTTACCGTCTGCCTTTAAACTGCGGTATATTACCTGTAAAAAGTTCAGCTGCTTATTAGATGTCTGGAAAGAAATATCGTCACGGGAAGTTCGCTCACCGCCCTTTTTAGTTCCGAACGGCGGATTGGTGAGTATAACGTCAAACTCCTTGAAACGCTTTGCACTTGGAGCCAGAGAGTCTTCACAATAGATCTTTGCAGGAACGCTATGCAGATATGCGTTCATAAGTGCAAGGCGATGTGCATCAGGGACAAGCTCTACACCGCTGAAAGCATCCTGAAATGCGTTAACTTCACTATCTGACAGAGCGTAGAGGTCTTTATTCTCAGTTGTATGCTGAAAAGCGGATATCATAAAACCGAAAGTTCCGCAGGCAGGGTCAAAACATCTTTCACCAAACTGCGGGTTTGTAAGTTCGGTCATTACATCAATAAGCACACGGGGAGTAAAATACTGACCAGCGCCGGATTTCTTCTCATCAGCGTTTTTGGCAAGTAATCCCTCGTAGAGATCGCCAAGACCTTCTTTTTTGGCTTCAAACCAGTCAAGCTTATTGATCTCAGAAATGATCTTTTCAAGGTTTTTAGGCTCTTCTATGCTTGATACAGCCTTAGCATAGATACTGCTGATTTTTGAAAGAGGAAGTTTTCCAAGCTCAGTTAAAACTGCGTTATAGTATTTTTTTAGTTCAATACCATTAAGCGTAGTTAAATAAGCCCATGAATATGAATCGAGAACATTCTTTCTGTCGTTTTTCTCATCATCATCAAGATCATCGACAGTTTTTTTCTTGCTTGCAGCATATTTTTCAAGACGTTTTTTGTATGCCTGATCAATTTCTTTCTGTAAAGCGCTTTCTTCTCCTGTTTCTTCAAGCATTTTTAAAAATAATATATAAGTCAGCTCTGTAACATACTGATGATAGGTGATACCGTCATCACGCAGTACATTGCAAAGGTTCCAGAGCTTCTGTACGATATCTTGTGTGCTCATTACGCAACTCCTTCAAAAATATAAGTATTGATCCGCTTTATTATATCATTGAGCTTTCCTGCAAATTTCTTATCAAATCGAGAGAATCCGCCTTCCATTTTGAATACAGGAGCATCAAATGTCTCCGCATTCAGAATGCTTTCGTGCAGCATATATGTTTTTATCTTCTCCAGAAGATCAAGCTGCATTTTGTTGAATTTTTCCTCAGATATGAGTTTCTTGAAAGCAGCTTTAACACGTTCTTCATGGTTATAAACAGGCGTTTTCAATACAGCCTGACGCACATAGGCGATTATTTCAGCCACAATCTGCTCATTCTTCACGTTGCTTGTGGCTTCATTAAGGCTGCTGATTGTGAAATTCTCCTTGTCAAGCAGTAGTTTAAGCTCTTTCAACTGCGCCCTTGTCATGCTGCTCGGTTTTGTGCAGGCAAGTCGGATAGCCTCGATATTATCCTTGTTTTCGTTTATATAGGTCGTAAATGCTTCGAGATAGTCTTCTGGCTTATCTGTATTTCCATATCCACGGGTAGTAGGTTTTAATGTATCTTCCTTCTCGGAATAATACTGTCCCCGCTTTTTTCCTTTCAGTGAATCAACCCAAAGGAGAAAATCCTTATCCTTCCGGCAGGTTTCAATAAAAGCAGCTTCGGTGCTGTTTTTCAATGTCTTAGCATATGCTTTCAGATCCTGACCTCCTAAGCGTTCAGACACCTCGTATTTCTTTTCTCTTGAGAGATTATTATATTTACGCTGTAATCGTGCGATAATGCGATCTTTGGTCTGCTGCTTGCTTTCGTCACTTGGACGGAATAGCTCTTCCAATAATTCCGCCATATCCTTGCTGACAGTTACAGACTTCATTCCGGAAGTTGAGTCAAGATCCTCATAAACTCTGACAGCATCAAAGATGTTAAAGTGTGTTTTTCCTATCTCAGGACAAAGACGAGTAGCACGTCCCAACATCTGCTCAAAAAGAATACGGCTGTTGATCTTACGCATGAAAACAAGGTTGCATATTTTTGGAACATCAATACCTGTTGTCAGCAGATCTACTGTGACTGCAATATTGGGATACTGATTATTTTTGAACTGTTTTATAACTTGCAGTATCTTTTTCTTGTTTCCTCCGGCAGTCTTGCCTGTTATCTTCATTATAGCATCGTTTGAAATACCATATTCCTTATAAATATCACGAAGAGTATCCACTATGCAATCTGCGTGACTATCATTAACCGCAAAGATAAGAGTTTTTTCATCGCTTTCGGGATTGATAAAAGATGCGATCTCCTCTAATACCTTCCTGGTATGATTGGGCAGAACGATTTGGCGGTTGAAATCAGACACATCAAAATCCAGTTCATCTTCAAGAACCGAGCCGTTGAGCAGCTCATTTGTGTTTGGGTCATACTCAGCTAATGATTCACACTTTTTAAACTTCACATTATTCTCAATAAAATCTGTATTGATAATATAGGGCGGATCATGGTCAACAAGCCAACCATCAATGACCGCTTCACGGTAACTGTATGTAAAAATAGGTTCTCCGAAAATCTGCGTTGTATGCAGTGCAGGTGTAGCAGTTAATGCAATTTTTACAGCGTCAAAATACTCAATAACCTGCTTATACTTACTCATGTAATCGAGCTGATCTGAATAGAGGATCTCCTCCTCGGTCATTTCTCTGTCAAGAATATAACCTCTATGTGCTTCATCCACAATTATAAGGTCGAACGCACCGGGCATAAGGTCTGGCTTATCGGACAAAATTGTACGTTTCAGCAATCCCTGTACTGTCGAAATGCTAACCTTTGTTTCAAGATTGATCTCATTGTCGTCAATATCTTTGATCTCATATATCTGGTTCAATGTCATAAGCTCTTTCAGCTTAACATCTTTGAACGTATCCATAGCCTGTTCTCCGAGAGAAACTCTGTCAACAAGGAAAAGAATTCTTCTGAAGCGCTTGGATTCCAGCATCTTATATATTAAACCAAGTACAGTACGGGTTTTTCCTGTACCCGTAGCCATAGCAAGAAGTGCTGTCTGTTTACCTTCAATTATTGCGTCTGTCGCCTTACTAATGGCTTTTATCTGATAATCTCTTAAATTAAGCCCCGTGGTATCTTCCATAAAGGAATCATCAGCATCATTCAGTGCTTTATTTGCTTTGTCAATATCTTGCTTGAACTTTTCCTCAATATCATCAGGACTGAACCAATTTCTGATAGGGTAGGATTGGTTTTCAGGTTTTCGTGCATCTAAGAACCATATTCCTGATTTGGTACGAAGCTGTTCTAAAAAAGCTCTGCCATTTGATGCAAACAGAAACGGCACTTGATATTTGCCCCATTTGCTTATAATGTATTTGTCATGTTCAGCTCTGATGCTTTGTGCATAATCCTTTACCTGCACATCAATAGTTGAAGCAACATCTTCTCCCCATTTTTTTGCATCCATTACTGCAACCAGTTTTTCACCAATAAAGAATGCATAATCAGCAGACCCTTTACTACATAACTGAGAATCAGTAGGCCACTCGCTTATTGCGATATTTCTTCCTTTAACAGGACGAGTACCTTTGCTGTACCGCAAATTATTGGTATCTGCTTCCCAGCCCGCTTTTCTTAACTGTTCATCAATAAGGCATCTTGTCTGGGCTTCACTCCACTCCATCATAGCCGATACAGTTAAGCCACGTTTTGCTCGCTCTTTTTGTGTGGTTCCGGAAGCGGCTGTCTTTACCTCTTCCAGCTTTTGAGTCAGCTCCGCTATGCGCTTTTCCTGTTCTTCTAATGTTTTTTCCATAGCTGAAGGATCAGTTTCTTTCGGGAGAACAAACGATTCGGGATTAAAAGACCAATCTCCGTAGGTCTGCATGAACCATACAGCAAGATTATACGCCATAGAAAGAAGCATTTTGGCATCATCCAGAGAATCAGCACCGGCATGAACAGCATCATTGCGATTCTTTCTGAGTGCATAAAGGGTATTATCAATGTCATATGGCAATAAACCGGCACGCTTCAGAAGTCGTATACGCTTTGATTGTGTATTATCGGTAACAGGATCGGGTATTCCTTCAAAAACCATGATTTCTTGTACAAGACGCTCTGAAAACATACCTAACTTGTACATACAAGCATTAGGATCTGAATACAAATATTTTTCTGCCGTATCTGCTATCTGAGCAAGAGCAGGCCAGTATTTATTTAAGAATTCAAAGTTGGATTTCATATGATACCCTCCTGTTAAATTATAATCAAATCATTCACTTGATAAGAATAATTGTATTCATATATAATTATAGCACAATTCGACTGAAAAAGCAATGACAATAATGAGCATTTCACCTATTTTTGGCTGTTTGGAACTTTGACTCTAGACCGGAATCAAAGTCTTCCCTCAAAAAAAGAAAAGAGCCAAGAAGTAATCCCCTCAGCCCCATAGTCTTATTCTATCCCCGTAAACATCACCTGATAACTCAGCCCTGTAAACTCCCTGAGAAAGTCCATATCCGAGAAGTTCAGTCCGTAGTTATGCGTCTTACCGCTGTCCTTTCCCGTGTAGAGATACTCCATCTTCTCCTGATCGAGATGCTCGGTGCGGAGAGCTTCACGGTCAAAGCCTTTTTCTTTCAGGTGATACAGCACGATGCGTGAGAGCTGCACCTGCACGATGCGGTAGCTCTCGGTGTCGGCACAGTGATCGAGAATGCCCAGTATATCGAATATCGTTTCGGTGTCTTTCAGATGCTCGGTATCGTATGATGTTTCGGGGACGTACTCTATATACTTATCATTGTTGAGGAACTGCACCGTACAATTCACATAGGGAATGATCTTGAGCTGCATTTCCAGGCTGATCTCACTTCCACGGCGAAGGCTAACCCACCTCTGTGAAAGGGAGCTTACCGACTTGAACACACTTCTTTTCTTATTTGCCTGCGGAATGATCGGCGTATCGTCCTCGTTAATGAGATAATCTATCGGAACATCGAAGTATTCGGCTATTCTTGTTATCATGTCGAGGTTAGGCATACCATCATTCACCCATTTGGTGACGGTCGCAGCAGAAATGCCCAGCTCGGTGGCTAACGCTCTCGGTTTCAAACCATGTTCGTCACATAATTCATTATATTTTCTCCAAAAGATGGTCATTTTGTGTCCCTCCAATTTGTGCAAAAGGCAGAGCTTAATTCGTTCTGATTATTTTTGCTTGGCATATGCCACTTAGGTAGCATATAATATATCTTAGAGATTTAAACGTGTTATTTCTTGATTTATTATAGCACATCGTACGCAATCTGTCAAGAGAAATAAAAGAAAAATTACAAAAAAGAGGGAACCGACAAAATGATTAGTATTTCATGGGGAGAACCCCGACCATTGCGGCAGAGGACAGATGCAATTCTTTTTCCGCTTGATGCTCTGCGAACAGGTGTTCATGACGATACAGGCAATCCTAGCAACTTCTTTCACCAACATGGAAATGGATAAAAAATAACTGCCTTAACTTCGTCAACACGTAGATAGGGCAGTTATAAATATTACTTTTTCTTTGGATTGTACTTATATCTGACATTATTTCCACTTTCATTCGCTACAATAGTATCACCAGTTTCGGGAGATTTTAATGTCATGCTATTATTTTTATTTTTTTGCATTTCGAGGGGGACTTTTTGACCAGGTAATAAATTACTATAAATCTCACCTAACATTTGAATTGGTGTAATAGGTGCTACAGGAGAATTAGAATCGGGCTCATTTCTCTTAGGTAGCATTTTATCTTTTTTATCTTTTGAACTCATAAAAATCCTTCCTTTCGAAAAATTATTTGTCAGACCATTTTTTCCTTAATAGCATCTGATTGCCTATAGGCTCAACTTCATCCCAGCCAGCCTCTTTAGCATTTTTGACAACCGCATCCTTTACTGAATCAACAATTCTTGTCTTTTTATCTCCAGTGTTTTCCTGATTATACAATCCAAGAACCTGGGTTGGACTAAGAATAACAGCCGGTTCATTTTGACTACGGTCAGCAGGGTCTGGCATTACAAACTTGCGTGGCATTATTATCGCCTCCTTAATGTTATAGTACTAATCAATACCTCAGTACGCAATATGCACCTTGGTACACATTGTGTACTTACTAATTTTATTATACAAGAAGCAAACATAAATGTCAAGCCGTAAAGAATAATTTGTTAATATGCACAAATGTTTAGCGGCGATGATACATTTTTTGTTTGTACTACTATGACAAAACGTTTGATACGCTCCTGAGAGCGTTTAACCTCGCTCATTATTACCGCTATCAGGCGATATACGGGTTCAGCGTCAACGCTCCCGACGGGAACATCGTCAAGGCTGAAAAGATCATCCAGATGTTCAAGACAAAAGAGATCAGGCAGGGGCTGAAATCTGAGCTGTATCATTCCTGCAGATGCAACCTTTTTTCAACAGCAAAGGACTTCTATTCGGCACTCGATACTTTGGCGGAGTGTGGCTACATCGCTTACGAAAATGTGACCGCCGCCAACAACAAGAAGCTCAGATGGTCTATGTGAATCCCCATATCTGATCTCACCGGATTTTGTGGATTTTGGGAACTTGACTTTTGAAATAGCGATATAGCTTTCTTTTCAGGCGACAGAGGTAAATGTTGCTTGCTGTTGGTTGATGTTCTTTGAACTCAATCTGTACATCTTTGAAGGAAAGGTTATGGACATTTTTGTCCGCCACTCCAACTATGAGTGCTGAAATCCTATTGGACTTTTTGTCCATTAGGGCATCGGTAATATCAACATTTTTATGGAAAGGGGGTGAGGAATATAGTCGATATGGAAAAGATTGAAACGCTGACTTCTCTGCTTGAAGAAAGAAGCGGTCTTGATATTCGTGAAGCTGTTGCTCGCAACATTCACTATCTCAACGGTTATGAGAGCTTTCTCTATAAAAACGAGATAGAGTATCTGCTCGAAACTCTCGGTGTCGAGGAGGAGCTTCCGTTCTAAAATCGTGACTGGCTATTATTCATTTTTGAATAATAGTTTGTAAGAAAAATCAGCATTGGCTTTCGCTCATTTTCGAGATTTAGGTTTTGAAAAAATCATCATTTTTGAAATGTCGATTTTCAAAAATTGTAATGCGGATTTTTGAATAAATGCGCCCACATTTTTGGCTGCTCCGACAGCCGTTCTTCTCCCGTCAGGGATAGCCCCGCAGGGCGGAGTAGTTCTTGGGGCGGTCTTATGCTGCCGCAAGTACTACGGAGTTACAAGCGGCGCACTCGCCCTTTGTAAGAGGTGCTTCGCACCCTTTTGCTTGCCGATATACTTATCGTTGCAAGCTCTCTCATAAGCCCATCAGGGGCGTTCATTATATCACAGGCGGTGAGCCTCGTGATATGATTCTTCTTCCGCATCAGCGGTCAATTTGAAAGGTGGTGATGCCTATGTTTTGATGATTGGATTTCGTAGATAGAGATAAGTAAATCCAATGAAAAAAGAAAGGCGAACTATGAAAGAAAAGAGAATATCTTTCGGTCAGGGACACGGTTCTCTGGCTCACAATAACAGGGAGTTTATGGCGGCGAATGTTGACCCTCTCCGCACTCCGCAAAACATCACCTTCGTGCGTCAGCCGATAGGCGAAGCATACGATCAGCTTTTTGCTGAATCCACTGCACGTTACAACGCCAAGCAGAAGCGTAATGACCGCAAGGTTCACGGCAGCTATTACGAGCATCTCTTTGGTGTAAAACCTTGCAACACTGTCCGTACTGCCGCCGACAAACGTAAGAGCTTTTATGAGGACGTTGTGCAGATCGGAAAACGTGAGGATTCGGGATACGGCACTGAGGACTTTCAGCTTGTAGCTGACTGCCTGAAAGAGTACATGGAAGGTTTCCGGAATCGCAATCCAAACTTCTATGTTTTTAACGCTGTTCTGCACATGGACGAAGCCACCCCGCATCTGCACATCGACTACATTCCTGTCGGTCATTACAAGCGTGGTCAGGACGTTCAGAACGGTATCGCCCAGGCTCTGAAAGAAATGGGGTATGGCGAGGGTAAGCAGGCTATTGCCCGTTGGCGAGCTGCTGAGGTGGAAGTACTGAATAAAATCTGCCTTGAACATGGTATCAAGCCACTTGCTCCCGAAAAGGCGAGAGGTACGCTGGAAGTTGAGGAGTACAAGGAACAGCGTCGTCAGGCTGACGAACTGGCAGAGCAGAATGCTCAGGTCAAAGCGGAACTTGTCGAAAAGCGAGAAATGCTTAAAGCTGTCAAGGAGAAAACTGCTAAACTGGCGGAGATCGACAGCATTGAAACGGGAAAGACCGTGTTCGGCGGTAAGGTTACAGTGTCACAGGAGGACTGGCAGAACGTCGCCGACCTTGCAAGGAAAGAAGTTGCATCGCAGAAGCAGACAAAGAAGTTCCGTAAGGAACGTGATGAAGCTGTACGGGAGCGTGATGAACTGAAAGCAAAGCTGTCTGCTGTTTCTTCGGAGCTTGCCACTTACAAGAAAGCTGAGGAGCAGAAAGGACTTTTCACCCGTAAAAAGCTGAAAAAGGAAGCGGCACGAATCAGCCGTGAGGACGAGCTATCCCGCAAGTTGAAAAAGGCTGAGGCTTTTATTTCTGCCTGCGGACTGAGTTCCGACTTTCAGCAGTACAAGTACAACAGCACTACAAGAAAAAACGTGCTGGAATAACATATAAACAAGATAGAAAGCAGGGGAAGTACCTGCTATGGAGGGAATAATGACTACAAATCGTAAGAACGAGCTTATCGCTCAGCTCATAAGCATTTTGAGCGAACTTATCGAAGCTAATGATTCCGAACAGGTGTCCGAGGTTAAGTCCGAAGCTGTTGAGATGCTGACCGTCAAGGAATGCACCGAAGCGGTCAGGGGGCTGTCTGAACACACCATCCGCAAGCTGATAAAGCAAGGCAAACTGCCGTATCTTAGGACAGGTGACGGCGTAAACGGCAAGATGCTTATCAACAAGGCTGATTTGCTCGCCTACTTCAACGGACAGACAGCAAACAGGATAAGTTTGTATGCTGAGAACGGCGATTTTACGCTGTTTGAATGACAACAGACAGAAAATCCACAAACACCATAGAACATGAACATAGATTTCGGCATACTCCAAAAAAAGATAGAAAAACTCTTGACAAAAGCCCGATAGTGCGCTAACATTAGAGTAACAGGAGTATGCCATAAAATCTATGTTGACAGGAAGGACATCAACTTATGGCTACGATAAGAAAAAGAGGAAACTCCTATCAGATCAGAGTTTCCTGCGGATATGATACATCAGGCAATCAGGTCATTCAGACCATGACATGGAAGCCTGCGGACGGTATGAACAAGAAGCAGATTGAGAAAGAGCTTCAGAAGCAGGCGATCCTCTTTGAGGACAAGTGCATGAAAGGTCAGGTCACGGCGAATATCAAATTTCAGGACTTTGCCGAGCAGTGGTTTGAAGAGTATGCAAAGCTCAACCTCAGAAACACGTCCTATGAGCGTATGAAACAGCTCACCGTGAGGGTATACCCTGCGATTGGACACCTCAGACTTGACAAGATCACCAGCCGACATATCCAGCAGTTTATCAACGATCTGGCACTTAACGGCAAAAGCCTGAAAAACGGCAGACCGCTGTCGAGAAAGACAGCCGTTCATCATCTCAGCTTCATCAGCGATGTGTTCAGCTACGCTGTGAAGATGGAAATGCTTACCGATAACCCCTGCAAGCGTGTTACCGTTCCGAAGGGCGAGAAGAAGGAGAAGGACATCTACACTTTGGAAGAAGTCGCACAGCTCTTTCAGCTCCTTGAAACCGCACCGCTGAAATACCTACCGCACTTTCTTTACTTTGGCGATATACAGCGGATTCAGACGTGGAGAAATGCTTGGTCTTGAATGGAAGGACATTGACTGGGAGCATAACGTTATCAGCGTCCGCAGAACAAGCAATTACACCGCTTCTAAGGGTATCTACACCGACACCACCAAAACGAAGAAGTCTCAGCGTTCGCTGAAATTTTCTCAGAGCGTCATGGACTTGCTCCGTGAGTATAAAGCGGAACAGGACGAGGAGCGTGTAAAGCTCGGTACGAAGTGGCAGGACTATGACCGCCTGTTCGTAAAGTGGGACGGCAGACCAATGAACAACAATACACCGTATTTCTGGCTCAAAGAATTCTGTGAAGCAAACAATTTCCGTTTCTGTGACATTCACTCCCTGCGACACTTCTATGCTTCGGCTCTTATCAATGAGGGCGTGGACGCTGCGGCGGTGTCGGGTGCGTTAGGACACTCGGTTATAAGCACAACGACCTCGATTTACTGCCACGTATTTCAGCAGGCACAGGCAAGGGCAGGGGATGCCATCGCTTCGGTTCTTGATTTTTCTTCAAAGAACAAGCAGAGTGCGAAAGTAACGGCAAAGGACAGTAATTCTTAATAAAGGACAGATAAAGGACAAAACCGCATTTGGGTAAAAAAAGAAATCAGCAAACCTCGTATCTACGTGGTTTGCTGATTAAAAAGCTGGTGACCCGTACGGGAATTGAACCCATGATTACGCCGTGAAAGGGCGTCGTCTTAACCTCTTGACCAACGGGCCAACAAAGCTGCCGATATTTCAGCAGCCTGTCTGGTAGCGGCAGTGGGACTTGAACCTACGACCCCCTGGGTATGAACCAAGTGCTCTAGCCAACTGAGCTATACCGCCATATTCTTTTTGTCGTTTGTTTTTGTTTCAGTTTCAAGCGACTTGTTTATTATACGCTATTATTCGCTAAAAGTCAAGGCTTTTTATCAAAAAAATCGAGTTTTGTAAAATATCACAATCAAAGCCACGATTTTAGCGGAGCTATACAGCACATCATACAACTCTGCAAACTTATTTCCAGAGAAACGCCCAGATATCCACATACGGGATGACCAGGTACATCACCAGAGCCGCAGTCGCTGCCGCAGCCCATACACGAAACAGCGAACGGAACATGGACTTCCTGGTGGATACATCTATCTCCCTGCAAAACTCATTACAATTTTCCATATGCTCCTCCGACTCCAACAGCCTATTGTAAGCTACAAATATAATATAACATATCCGAATGTGTTTTTTCTATCGTTTTTATTGTATCATATGTAAATATTTCGGCGGCCTTTCGCACCTTTTTGTATATATTGCAGTGTAATCGTGTCAAAGTTTATGTATACTTGTAATTGATGACAAAATTAACAACATAAGTTTATGCACATTTTTTTGTCAAAATTGGTTGCTGTAATTTGAACAATGTGTTATAATAGGTGTATTAAGACGGGCTGAGGTTAATCTACCGTCAGACTCGCAATTTTTCTATTTATTTTTGGAGGTATTTTATCATGGACGGAACCGGATTCCTCAAAACAGTCAATTTCGGCGGATTTGATAAAAAAGACGTACTTGCTTATGTAGATCAGCTCAATACAAAGATATATACTCTTGAAAACGAGCTTGAAGAAAAGAAGGCGCTTCTTGAAAACAGCGGCGGAAACATGGAAGACAAGGAAAAGTATGAGCAGCTCCTGGCTTCCGATAAGGCTAAGATCACCGAGCTCCAGACTAGCAATGACTCTCTCAAGAATCAGCTCAAGAACTGCGAAGATGAGTCCGCTGAGAAGGATAAGGAGATCGAAGAGCTGAAGAAGAAGCTCGCCGATATGGAAAACGAGCTTGTTGAGGCTAAGAACAAGGCAGCAGCTGCTTCCTCTGCCGAGAACAGCGCTATGGAGCTCACAAACGTATTCGTTGAGGCCCAGAGAACTGCAAGCACCATCGTTACTCAGGCTAAGGAAAACGCAAGAAAGATGGACGAGGACGCTAAGAAGCTCGCTAACCAGGTAGTTGACGACGCTAACAGCAAGGCTTCCACCATCGTTAAGTCTGCTGATGAAAAGGCTTCCAAGATCCTTACAGACGCTGAGGACAGATCTGCTGAGATGCGTACAGCTGCCGACAACATGAAGGCTGTTGTTCTTTCCGAGATCGCAGATATCGAGTCCAACGTTACACAGCTCAAGGGCATTCTCGATTCTCTTACCAAGGACAGCCTTGCTAAGGTAAACGAAACTGCTGACCTTCTCACCAAGACCCAGGATACTCTCAAGAAGAACGGTATCCCTCAGTTCACAGCACCCAAGAGTGTAAAGACTGCCGCTCCTGTAAATAATGCTAAGCCCGCACCCGCTCCTGCTCCCGCAGCAAAGCCTATGCCCACTCCCACTCCTGCGGCTAACAACAATGCAGCTGCAAAGCCTGCTCCTGCGCCTGCACCCACTCCCGCAGCCAACACTGCAGCAGCAAAACCCGCTTCCGCTCCCAAGCCTACTCCCAAGCTCAACAACAACTTCGGTTTTGACCTGAGCGAGATTGAGAAGATGGCTAAGGCTATCGAGGCTGACGCTTCCAAGCACAACAAGGGCACTCCCGTAAACGATGATTACGACGGAACCGTTGATGCTAAGAAGATCAAGCTTTCCGACATGGGCTGATTTTGAATCGCTTCAATACATAAAAAATCAAGGCATTACCGCTTGGCGGTAATGCCTTTTTTGTGTCATATATACTTACAAGCTTATAATACTAATCACCAATAAAACTATAGACAAAAAAATCTTCGCATAATCCACACACGCAAGATTATGCGAAGATTTTTTGTATAGTTTTTAATTGGTGCTTAGTATAAAATAGTGAACACCGCAACGGAGCATGCGGGAAGCACTGCCGACAGCTTTCCATTGGAGACGGAAGCGCTCAGAGCCTCGGGAGCTACCTTTTCGGGTGCATCAAAGCTGTTGAAGCTGTGTACCTCATCGGTGAGGATATGGGCGCTTACGCTGCTGCACTCAAATCCACTGATATCGCAGTCAAGCTCAGCAGACTCTTCCAGTGAGCAGTTGGCAGCGGTAACGGTCATCACGCCGTCCTTTACAGAGGCGGAAACGGACATCATGGGTATCTCCCCTGCCATTACATTTTCGCAGAAGCAGTAAACATTTTCGCCGTCCTGATGCTCCTTGAACATATCGAACACATGATATGTGGGAGTTTTCACCAGCTTCTCGCCCTCGGTAAGCAGAAGCGCCTGAAGCACATTAACTGCCTGAGCAAGGTTTGCCATTATCACCCTGTCGCTGTGGCGATTGAAGATATTCAGGTTGCAGGCTGCCACGATAGCGTCACGCATGGTGTTCTGCTGATATAAGAAGCCGGGATTTGTACCCTTTTCAACGTCATACCAGCAGCCCCACTCGTCAACTATCAGCCCGATCTCATGTTCGGGGTCGTAGCGGTTCATTATCTCGCCGTGGCGGGTCACAAGCTCCTCCATGTAAAGGGTCTTGGAAATGGTTGCGTAGTATTCGTCCGTTGTAAAATCCACCGCATCGCCCTTGTGTCCCCAGTCGCCTGTGGGCAGGGTGTAGTAATGGAGCGATATGCCACGGGTGTTCAACTTGCTGAGATTTTTCATAATAGTCTCTGTCCAGCCGTAGTCGTTGGAGTTGGGGCCGCAGGCGATCTTGAACAGCTTATTGCCCGAAAAATCCTTGCAGAAGCTCTGATAACGGCGGTATTCGTCAACATAATATTCGGGGCGCATACTTCCGCCGCAGCCCCAGTTCTCGTTGCCGATGCCAAGATATTTCAGCTTCCAGGGCTTTTCCCTGCCGTTCTTTCGGCGCAGATCTGCCATTGGGGAAACGCCGTCAAAGGTGATGTACTCTATCCATTCGGCAAGCTCGCTGATAGTTCCGCTGCCAAGATTGCCCGCAAGATAAGGCTCACAGCCTATCTCCTCGCACATATTGAAAAATTCGTGAGTGCCGAAGGAATTGTCCTCGGTAACGCCGCCCCAGTTGGTGTTTATCATTTTCTTGCGGGCACTTTTTTCGCCGATGCCGTCCTTCCAGTGATATTCGTCCGCAAAGCAACCGCCGGGCCAGCGGAGAACAGGCATTTTTATCTGCTTGAAAGCCTCGATAACGTCCCTGCGCACGCCGTTTATGTTGGGGATAGACGAGTTCTCGCCCACATAAATGCCGTTGTAGATACATCTTCCCAGATGCTCGGAAAAATGACCGTATATCTCGGGATTGATGTGTCCTTTTTTGTCCTTTGCGTTGATTAGCATTGATATTTTCTTCATTTATCGCTTCCTCCTGACGTTTTTAGCGTTCCTAACGGTAACATATTATATTTACGCTATTTATACTATAGCCTATTGACAGCTGCTTTTCAATGACATATAATATTTTTAAACTAACAAATAATACTTTATGAGGTGATGATATGATAAGTCTCAACGCCATAGGAAAGGACACGAGACATACGGGGGATTTCTGCATATGGCGGCCTGACGGCTCGGGGGACAATCTGCTTGTTATCTTCAAGACCTCCGCCCTGCTCATCATTGACGGCAATGAGATCATCGTCCCACCCGACAGCCTTATCATCTACAAAAAGGACACGCCCCAGTATTATAAGACCATCTGCGGCAACTACGCCAACCATTTCATTCACTTCAACGTGACCGATGATGACAATATTCTCGACACCGTGGAGACGGACAGGCTCATAACCTCGGTGAACATCTCCGCCGTGGAAGAGCTGCTGACCATACTCTGCCGTGAGAATATGTCCCCCTCGGAACACCGTCGGCAGTATGCCGATATGCTCATACGAATGATACTTATGAAAATATCCGAGGGCGGAGGCGAAAGCAGTGACGGCGAACACACCTACAGTGAGCAGCTGCGGCAGCTGAGGGCGGATATTTACAGCAATGCGGGGGGATTTGGCTCCGTCAGGCAGCTGGCGGACAGGATAAATCTCAGCCCGTCCTATTTTCAGACGGTGTACAAAAAGCAGTTCGGGGTCAGCTGCTACGAGGATATCATTTCTGCAAGGGTACAGTCGGGGCAGTATTACCTTGCCACCACTGCCCTGCCCGTGAAAGAGATATCCCAGATATGCGGCTATGACACTGACATCTGCTTTATGCGTGTGTTCAAAAAGCACACGGGACTTACGCCCTGCGAGTACAGGAAAAGGGCGGCGGGGAAAGAAAGGGCTGTTTGACACTCCCCTATACCCATGATATAATAATAATAACAATTTACTGACCAAAGGAGCTATCATATGCCTGATATTAACGATGTTATCAAAAAAGCCGACAGCCTTGTTCCACCTCTGCCAATACTCAGGCTCAGACCTGTGGCAGGCAAAGGCGGCATCTTCGACAGCAAGCTGGGCGGAACGCCTTATTTTCCAAAGTCCATGGAATACCCCAGAGGAACTGATGGCAGCTACAAGGACAAGCCTCTGCGCCTGCTGGTGCAGCTGAATTTTGAAAAACTTCCTCACATTGAGGATTTCCCCCGTCAGGGAATTTTGCAGATATTCCTCGCCTGTGAAAATGACTGCCTGTATGGCTTTGACTTCAACTCCGCAGATGAACAGACCGATCAGAACGGCTTCAGGGTAATATATCACAAGGACATCATAACCGACACATCTCTGCTCATTTCAGATGACGATATCCCCTGCGACAGCTTCAGCAGCGATGAGTACGATTTTCCGCTGAAAAAGGAATTTATCCTATGTGCCGAAGAGCCTGACAAATGCCCTGCCACTCCCGACGACTATCGCTTCGGCAATGCTCTTGTCAGCAGCTATAGTGAGATAATGGGTCAGGAAGTATCAAATTACTGGAATATAGACGGCTATGACACCCTTTATGACCGCTGCCCCGAAAGCGTGGCATTCATCGGCGGATATCCCCGTTTTACCCAGTCCGACCCACGGGAGGACTGCCCGTCTCTGGAAGGCTTTGACCGTGTTCTTTTCGAGCTTGGCAGCCTGCAGGGTGAAGAGATCACCTCATGGGGCGGTCATGACTTTGACATCATATGGGGAGATGTGGGCACAGGCGTGTTCCTCATTCCCGCAGAAAAGCTCAGGGCTTGCGACTTCTCGGAAGTGGTCTATAATTATGACTGCGGCTGATATACTTGATTTGTTCATTTTCAAATCCTATAATATTTGTATGATATTATGAAAGGACTGCTTCAAATGAGCGATATAACTATCAGAAACGTAACTCCCGACGATGCGGAGGAGCTGCTTGAAATATACGCCCCCTACGTTGCCGAGACTGCCATTTCCTTTGAAATAGATATTCCCACTGTGGAGGATTTTCGCAGCAGGATAGAACACACCCTGAAAAATTACCCCTACATCGCCGCCATAAAGGACGGTCATATCGTGGGATATGCCTATGCTTCCGCTTTTCACCCCCGTGAGGCATACAACCGCTGCGCCGAGCTGACGGTATATATCAAAAAGGATATGCGCCGCTCGGGCTGCGGAAAGCTGCTTTACACAACGCTTGAGGATATGCTCAAAAAGCAGAACGTGCTGAATGCCTACGCCTGCATCGCATACACAGAGCATGAGGACGCTCATCTCACCAACGACAGCATGAAATTTCACGAGCACATGGGCTACCGCCTGATAGGCCGCTTTATTTCCTGCGGCAGGAAGTTTGACAGCTGGTATGACATGATCTGGATGGAAAAGCTCATCGGCGAACACTCCGACTCCCCTGCCCCCTTTATCCCCTATGAAAAGCCGGGCAGGTAAGTTATATTAACAAAACGGTCAAAGAGAAACGCTTTTATTGCCCGATGAAATATGTTATATTGTTACAGGAAAGATTTTATCGGGAGAAGTGCATATGAGCTACAAAATTATATTTCTTGACATTGACGGAACGCTGACCAATGCCGAAAAGAAGGTCACGCCCGCCACAAAAAAGGCGCTTTTTGAAGCGCAGGAAAAAGGATACCTGGCGGCAATAGCCTCAGGCAGACCCGACAGGGGCGTTGAGGGCATTGCCCGTGAAATAGGGCTTGACAAATTCGGCGGATTTACTCTGTCCTACAATGGCGGCAGGGTGCGCAACTTCAAGACGGGCGAGCTGCTTGTGCAAAAGAGTCTTGGCAGTGACGCTTTCGGGATAGTTGCCGAGTTTGCACGCCGCAACGGCGCAGATGTGATGACCTACGAGGGCGACACTATCATCTGCGAAAATCCTGACAACGAGTTTATTCAGATCGAATCACGGATAAACGGTCTGCCCGTAAAAAAGGTGGACAACATCGGTGAATACGTGGATTTCAGCGTGCCTAAGTGCATCATCGCAGGCAAGGGTGACAGAATGGCAGAGCTGGAACCTCAGCTGAGAGAACATCTTGCAGGCAAGGCGGACGTTTTCCGCTCGGAACCGTTTTTCCTTGAAATAATGCCCTATCACACCGACAAGGCGGTTTCCATCGGAGAGCTTATCAAAAAGCTTGGCATAAAGCGTGAGAAGACCATTGCCTGTGGTGACGGCTACAACGACGTTTCCATGATAAAATATGCAGGTCTGGGCGTGGCTATGGAAAACGCCTGTGACGCTGCAAAGGAAGCGGCTGATTTTATCACGCTGTCAAACGAAAATGACGGCGTGGCTAATGTTATTGAAAGGTTTATGAAGCCATAAAACGAAAAAAGCTCCCGTTAGTGGGAGCTTTTTTATACTAATCTTTGATCGTTCTATAGACAAAGCCGACAGAATAGCCGAGGATTTGTCTGTAGTCTGATTGAAGATTAGTATAAAATATCGGCTCCCGCAGATAACGGGAGCCGATACTTATTATAACCAAAATTACTTTTCGATAAGAGACTTTCCTGTCATTTCCTTGGGCTGAGGAAGCTCCATGATCTCAAGCATTGTGGGGCACAGGTCAGCAAGAACGCCGCCCTCCTTAAGCTTGCAGTCATAGCCTACAACGATAAGGGGAACAGGATTTGTGGTGTGAGCGGTAAAGGGTGAGCCGTCAGCTTCAAGCATCTTATCTGCATTACCGTGGTCTGCGCTGATAAGTGCAACGCCGCCCTTTGCAAGAATAGCATCTACCATTCTGCCTACGCAGGTATCAACAGCCTCAACAGCTGCCTTTGCTGCGTCGAAAATACCGGTATGACCGACCATATCGCAGTTAGCGTAGTTAAGGATAATGGTATCGTACTTATCGGACTCGATAGCCTCAACTACCTTGTCGGTTACCTCGTATGCGCTCATCTCGGGCTTCAGGTCAAAGGTAGGAACGTCGGGAGACTTGACAAGTATTCTGTCCTCGCCCTCGAACTGCTTTTCCTCGCCGCCGTTGAAGAAGAAAGTAACGTGTGCATACTTCTGGGTCTCGGCAATTCTCAGCTGAGTCTTGCCGCACTTTGCCATATACTCGCCGAAGGTCATGGTGAGCTGCTCGGGAGGATATGCAACGAGAACGTTGGGCATTGTAGCATCGTACTGAGCCATGCAGACGAATGTTACGGGGAAGTAGCCCTTCTTTCTCTCGAAGCCCTTGAACTCGGGGTCAACGAAAGCTCTGGTTATCTGACGTGCTCTGTCGGGGCGGAAGTTGAAGAATACAACGCTGTCGTTTTCCTTTATCATGCCGTCCTTGTCTATAACGGTGGGGAGCATGAACTCATCGGTAACGCCGTTTGCGTAGGAGTTCTTTATAGCCTGAACAGGGTCGGTCTCCTGAACGCCCTCGCCCATAACAAGAGCATCGTATGCCTTTTCAACTCTGTCCCAAGCGTTATCACGGTCCATAGCGTAATATCTGCCGGAGACAGTGGCTACCTTGCCCTTGCCGATCTTCTTCATCTCGGCAACAGCCTCTTCCATAAATTCAGCTGCGGAGGAAGGGGGAACGTCTCTTCCGTCCAGGAATGCGTGAACATATACCTTGTCAACGCCGTGCTGCTTTGCCATTTCAAGCAGGCCGTACATATGCTCCATGTGGCTGTGAACGCCGCCGGGAGAAAGCAGACCCATGAGATGAAGAGCGCTTCCCTTTGCCTTGCAGTTTTCCATAGCGGTCACAAGCGCCTTGTTCTTGAAGAACTCGCCGTCCTTGATGTCCTTGGAGATCTTTACCAGCATCTGGTAAACGATCCTGCCTGCGCCGATGTTTGTATGACCTACCTCGGAGTTGCCCATCTGACCGTCGGGGAGACCTACGTCAAGTCCCGATGCGCCGATGATAGTGTGGGGGCACTCTGCGAAATATTTATCCAGGTTGGGCTTCTTTGCCGCAGCGATAGCGTTGCCGTAATCGCTGGGGTTGATTCCGTAACCGTCCATGATAATGAGAGCTACAGGTCTTTTGCTCATAATTTTCAAATCCTTTCAGAAACTACAGTTGAAAAAAACAAGGCGCTGCGGTAAAGACCGCAGGCGTCTTGATCTTGCTTGTTATGATCAGCCGTTTACAGCTGCCTGTACGATGGTGTTGAAGTCCTCAGCCTTGAGGGAAGCGCCGCCGATAAGGCCGCCGTCAACATTGGGCTTGGAAAGAAGCTCTGCGCAGTTCTTTGCGTTCATGGAGCCGCCGTACTGGATCGTAACAGCGTCAGCAGTAGCTGCATCGTAAAGCTTAGCGAGAACGCCACGGATAAAGCCGCAAACTTCCTCAGCCTGGTCAGCGGTAGCAGTCTTGCCTGTACCGATAGCCCAGACAGGCTCGTAAGCGATGATAGTCTTCTTGATATCGTCAGCGGAAACGCCTGCAAAGTCAAGCTTGATCTGGCGGGAGATAACTTCCTCGGTGATATCAGCCTCACGCTCTGCAAGAAGCTCACCTACACAAACGATGGGCTTGAGACCTGCTGCGAGAGCAGCCTTTGTTCTCTTGTTAACAGTCTCATCAGTCTCGCCGAAGTACTGACGTCTCTCGGAGTGACCGATTACAACGTACTCAACGCCAAGCTCAGTGAGCATATCAGCGGAGATCTCGCCGGTGAAAGCGCCGCTCTTTTCAAAGTGAACGTTCTCAGCGCCTACCTTAACGTTGGAGCCTGCTGTGGTGTTAACAGCGGTCTCAAGGTTGGTGAAAGGAACGCAGGCGATAACTTCTACCTTGCCCTCAGCGTTTGCAACCAGGGGCTTGATAGCTTCGAGAAGAGCCTTAGCCTCGGGACGGGTCTTGTTCATTTTCCAGTTTCCGGCAATAACTGCCTTTCTGAGATTCTTGTTCATGATATTTTCTCCTTTATATTTGGGCTTCCGTTAAAAGAAACCCATATTAGAATAAGGATACTGCATAATAACAGTCTCCTATACAAAATTATCTGATTTTATTTTACCACATCATCGGGGACTTGTCAACAAAAAAGCGGCATTTTCTGCCGCTTTTCAAAATCAGATTTACTTATAATACTTTTCCAGCAGCTCGCTAAGGGGAATGCCGTCAATGGTCACACCTGACACCTGACATGAATTTATGGCAAGACCTGTAAGATCGCAGTTTTCAAAGGTAACGTCCGAAAGGTCGCAGCCCACAAAGCTTGCCTTTGAGATATCGGTGCTTTCCATTCTTGCATCGGTCATATCGCCGTTGGTCATGCGGAACTTGCTCATGGAAACGTCGGTGAATGCCGAGCCTGACATATTTGCGTTGACCACGGATGTGTCGGACATCATAACGTTGTCAAACTGGGTGGATATCATATTGCAGCCGCTGACAGTCACCTCCGAAAGGTCGCAGTCGGCAGCGGAAACGCCTGTGAAATCCGTATTTGCTATGTTGGAATATGAAAAATCACAGTCACGGCATATATCCACTTTCTGATTTTTAAGTATCATATTATCTCTCCTCTGCTTTTTGCCAATTACATTTTAACGGCATCGGTATTATTGTCAGCGGACTTATCCGCATAGATCTATTACCCCTATAAATAAAAATCGGGACGAAGCACGCCGCTCCGTCCCGAAATAAAGTGATCTTACTTTTCAGCAATAGCTGCAACGCCGGGAAGAACCTTACCTTCAAGGTACTCGAGGGAAGCGCCGCCGCCAGTGGAAATGTGAGACATCTTATCTGCAAAGCCGAGCTGCATAACAGCTGCTGCGGAATCGCCGCCGCCGATGATAGTGGTAGCGTCTGTTTCTGCAAGAGCCTTAGCTACTGCAATGGTACCCTTTGCAAGAACAGGGTTCTCAAATACGCCCATAGGACCGTTCCAAACAACAGTCTTTGCGCTCTTTACAGCGTCAGCGAAGAGAGCCTGTGTCTTTTCACCGATATCAAGACCCATCTTGTCAGCGGGGATCTTGTCAGCGTCAACGGTCTCAACAGCGATCTCAGCGTCGATAGGATCAGGGAAGGAAGCTGCGATAACAGCGTCAACGGGAAGAAGAAGCTTCTTACCGAGCTTGTCAGCCTTAGCCATCATTTCCTTGCAGTAGTCGATCTTCTCGTTGTCAACGAGAGAAGTACCTACCTCGTAGCCCTTAGCCTTGAGGAAGGTGTAAGCCATACCGCCGCCGATGATAAGTGTATCGCACTTTTCGAGGAGGTTGGAGATAACGTTCAGCTTGTCAGCTACCTTAGCACCGCCGAGGATAGCAACGAAAGGTCTGACAGGGTTCTCAACCGCATTGCCGAGATACTTGATCTCCTTCTGCATGAGGTAACCAACTGCAGTCTCCTTAACGAACTTTGTAACGCCCTCAGTGGAAGCGTGTGCACGGTGAGCGGAGCCGAAAGCGTCCATTACGAATACCTGACCGTCAACCAGATCAGCAAGCTCCTTGGAGAAGCCTTCGCCGTTCTTGGTCTCGTCAGCGCCTCTGAATCTGGTGTTCTCGAGGAGAACAACGTCGCCGTCAGCCATTTCGGCAACAGCCTTCTTAGCGTTGTCGCCTACAACAGTGTCATCAGCAGCAAATGTAACCTTTGTGCCGGGGAGAACTTCTTCAAGTCTCTTTGCTACGGGAGCAAGGGAGAACTTAGCCTCGGGACCGTTCTTGGGCTTGCCGAGATGAGAACAGAGAACGACCTTTCCGCCGTCGGAGATAAGCTTCTTGATAGTGGGGAGGGCAGCCTGGATACGGTTGTCGTTAGTGATAACGCCGTCCTTGAGGGGAACGTTGAAGTCGCATCTTACGAGAACCTTTTTGCCCTTAACGTTAATGTCGTCAACAGTGACTTTGTTTAATTCTGCCATTGGTATGACATCCTTTCATAGATAAATATCCGAGGCTGTTTCAGATGCCTCGGCAGCTTATTAAAGCTATCATATATATTTTATACTATTTTCCGATTTTTTGCAAGGGGTTTGGAAGATTTTTTTACTTATATTTCGTATTAAACAACATTAAAGCAAAAAGAAACGATCTGAGCGCTCAGTTCGTTTCCTTTTATCATATATTATGGCGTTATTTCTCCTTTGACTTGCAGCACACACCCATTATAAGACCGAACACCATGGCGGCGGTTATGCCTGCGGAGGCAGCGGAAAGTCCGCCTGTGACAGCTCCCAGAAGTCCCTTTGTTTCAACAGCCTCACGCACGCCCTCAGCAAGAGCGTTGCCGAAGCCTGTAAGGGGAACTGCCGCTCCCGCTCCCGCAAAGTCGATGAGAGGGCGGTATATCTTAAACGCTCCCAGCACCACTCCCGCCACAACGTAAAGCACAAGGATACGTGCGGGGGTAAGCTTTGTATAGTCGATAAGCACCTGTCCCACGGCGCACAGCGCACCGCCTACGATAAATGCCCATAAATAATCTGTAAACATAATTTTTCACCCTTCATATGAGATGTGGACTGCATGGGATATTCCCGGAATGCTTTCCCCCTGCTGTGACAGCGTGGGGGACATAAGCGCTCCCGTGGCGCAGAAAAGGATATTTTTCAGCTCGCCGCTTTTTACCTTGTCAAGGAAATATCCGCACAGCACCGAGGCACTGCAGCCGCAGCCCGAGCCGCCTGCATGAACGTCCTGGGTTTCGTAGTCGAATATCATAGTGCCGCAGTCCTTGTACCCGGAGGATATGTTTATTCCCTCTTTTGCCAGCAGCTCTATAAGCAATGTGCCGCCCACACGTCCAAGATCGCCTGTGATTATCAGGTCAAAGTCATCGGGGGCAAGCCCTCTGTCCTCCAGATGTGTCTTGATTACATATGCCGCCGCAGGAGCCATTGCCGCACCCATATTGTTGGCGTCGGTAACACCCATATCCACTATCTTGCCGATAGTCGCCGCCTTTACATAAGGGCCATTCTCGCTGTGGGGAGAAACCACCGCCGCTCCCGAAGCGGTGCATGTCCACTGAGCTGTGGGAGTTCTCACGCCGCCGTATGATAATGGGAAGCGGAACTGCCTTTCAGCCGAACAAAAGTGGGAAGATGTGACTGCCACCACATTTCCGCCAATATCGCTGTCCGTCATAAGCGAAGCCATGAGCAGGCTCTCGGACATGGTTGAGCAGGCTCCGTAAACGCAAAGGAGAGGTATTTCAAGCTCCCTCAGTCCATATGATGTGGAGGTACACTGATTTATAAGGTCGCCTGCGAACATATAGTTTATGTCCTCGCAGCGGAGCTTTCCCTTTTCCAGCGCTTTCATCACCGTAAGGCGCAAAAGCTCGCTTTCCGCCTTTTCCCATGTGTCCTGCCCAAAGTATGGGTCCTGATATACCTGGTCGAAATGCCTGCCCAGAGGGCCGTCGCCCTCCTTTTTGCCTACAACAGCCGCATAGCTGTGGATAGTGGGGGGCTTGTCCATTATAAAAGTATTTCTTGAAAGACGTTTTGCCATCTCACTTACGTTCCTTTCGCAGATGTTTTGCTACAATTATCTGCAAAGTGCCGTAAATTATACATTCAAAGGGATAAAAGCATAAAAATTACATCTATATTCAAAAAATTATAACGAAATTATCGTTAATATATGTTAACATATTATTTAGTATGCACAAATTTTAATTATAGGAGATGGGATAATATGACTTTTGACCAGATACTGGCAAAAATTGACGACTTTGTGTGGGGCGTACCTCTCATCGTTCTTATCCTTGCGGCAGGTCTGCTGCTGACAATAAGAACGGGATTTATTCAGGTAAGGCATCTTCCCCGTGCGCTCAGATACCTTTTTAAGGAAGAAGTATCTGAGGAAGAAGAGATAGTTCACGGCGAGGTATCGGGCTTTGCTTCACTCTGCACAGCCCTTTCGGCAACTATCGGAACAGGAAACATTGTCGGCGTTGCAACCGCAGTAGGTATTCTGGCAGGCGGCCCCGGCGCACTTTTCTGGATGTGGGTGGCTGCATTTCTCGGAATGGCAACAAAGTATTCCGAGGGCTTCCTTGCAGTAAAGTACCGCACAGTCGATGAGGACGGTCACGTTCTCGGCGGGCCTTTCTACTACATAGAAAAGGGCATGGGCGTAAAGTGGAAGTGGCTTGCAAAGATATTTGCATTCTTCGGTGCCTGCGTTGGTCTTATGGGAATAGGCACATTCTCTCAGGTAAACGGCATCGCATCCGCAGTAACAGGCTTCTTTGACCCCAACATGACAAACACCATTACCCTTTTCGGCAATGACTATTCTATCGTTACCGTTATCAGCGCATTCGTGCTTGCTATCCTTGCAGGTCTGGTAATCATCGGCGGCCTCAAGAGAATAAGCAGTGTTTCTCAGGTAGTTGTTCCTTTCATGGCTATCCTGTACGTTCTGACAGTTGTGGTACTTATAATCTGCAACATCACAAAGCTCCCCGCAGCTATCGCAGAAGTCGTAACAAGCGCATTCGGCGCAAAGGCTATGGCAGGCGGTGCTCTCGGTGCAGTTCTCATTTCCATGAAAAACGGTATCGCAAGAGGTATCTTCTCCAATGAGTCAGGTCTCGGCTCCGCACCTATCGCAGCAGCCGCAGCAAAGACCAAGGAGCCTGTAAGACAGGGACTTATCTCCATGACCGGCACATTTATCGACACGATCATTATCTGCACAATGACAGGTCTTGCTATCGTAATGGCAGGTTCATGGAAGGATGAAGCTCTCCAGGGCGTTCAGATAACCACAGACGCTTTCCAGAATGGACTTCATTTCCTCCCCAGCCAGGCAGCTTCCTTTATCCTTATGATATGCCTGGTATTCTTCGCATTCACAACTATCCTCGGCTGGAACTACTACGGTGAAAGATGCCTTGAGTACCTCAGCGGCAAGAACAAGACAGCTGTTATGATCTACAGAATACTTTACATCGCAGCTGTATTTATTGGCCCTTACATGACAGTTTCCGCAGTATGGACCATCGCAGATATATTCAACGGACTTATGGCTCTCCCCAACCTTGTGGCGCTGTTTGCCCTGAGTGGTGTGGTGGCAAAGGACACAAAGGATTACTTCAAGCGTCTTAAGGCAGGAGAACTAAAGGAATAACATTATCATCAAACAGACTATCGGCATCAGGAGGCGGATATTATGGAACCAAATAAGCACAGCATCGGAAGTATCATCGCAGGAATATTGTTCCTGATAATTTTCATTGGTGGAATGATCGGTATGTATGTCGGCTCAAAGACCGATCTCCGCATCTGCCTTATGTCGCTGGGAGCAATACTGCTTTCGGTGGGCATTGTGGCAGCAGTAAACGGCATCAAGATAAAAGGCGCAAAAAAGATAACGCCGCTGACAATAGCAGCGATCTTCATACTTATAGGCGCAGGACTGATAATATATCCTCTGCTGAATATTTTCACAGGGTTTGTTATCGGCAATGAAATAATAGTATATTCTGCTCTTGGAATGTTTGTGCTCATAGGACTGCTGCTCATAATCATTCCTATCGCCAAGAACCTATATCTAAAAAAGGTATGCACTGTCGTTGTGGAGGCAAAATGCACGGAGCTTGCTTCAAGCGGTTTCTATTACTACGACGGAAGATGCAGCCCGTATATCCCCGTGTGGGAATACACCTTTGACGGCGTTACCTATCACGAGAAGGAGCCAACCGCACGAAATTTTGCACTTCCCTCGGAGGGGGATTACTGTGAGCTTCACGTCAATCCCGATGTGCCGACGGAATTTTACCAGGAGGCATCGCCCGTAAATCTGTTTTTTCTGATACTCGGTGCCTGCTTTGCAGCTCTCGGCATTCTGGCGATAGTTCTTACAACAAGTCAGATGGAATAATGTAACAAAAACTTCCGTATCGTTTGATGCGGAAGTTTTTTGTTGGGATATAAAGTGATGAAGAGGTTGGGCGGATAGGGCGTCAAGCGTATAAGAAAGACCTTGCTCTTATTTGTGCTGACTTTCTTATATGTTTGAAATACCCCTAAATACATAAAAGAGCTTCCGTATCGTGTGATGCGGAAGCTCTTTTAGGCTATTTATAGGCTATTTATAGCTTATAAATAGCTATCGTTACTTAGCCGATCTTATCAGCGTATCAGCCAGATCCTTGAATGTCCATTCGCCTGTTTTTCTGTTGTAAATTCCAAAGCACTCGCCGCCCTCAGAATCACCGCTGTTGTTATCCCACCATACGCAGGGAATACCATACTTGGCTGCGCCCTTGATATAATATTCAGCCCACAGGCATCTGTCTGCCTCATCGCCCTTGTTGGTTGCGCCGAACTCGCCGATCACTACCTGAATACCCTTGCTGATAAACAGGCTGTTCAGGTCGGAGAAGAACTTATCCAGTTCCTTCTTGTCGCTGTCGGAGAACTTCTTGCTGTAGCCGCTGTTCATTGCGTAGTTGTAGGGAGAATATGCGTGAACTGATACGATTATCCTTTCATCATCGGGAAGCTTCATCGCTCTGAGTGCTCCCATATTGGAGGTGGCTGCATACGCGGGTACCATGATATATCTGTACTCGTTGTTTCCGCCTGTTGCACGGATAGCGGAAACTATTGCGCTGTTAAGGTTGTTGACGACTTCTCTTTCAGCTCCTGTGCCGCCTGTCCATTCCTTGGCGCTGCCCTCGGTACGGGGTTCGTTCAGTGTTTCAAAGATAAGGTGCTCGTTATACTTCTTGAACTCGTTTGCAATCTGTGTCCAGAGCTTTGTCATCTTCTTTTCGGAAGCTTTATAGGTCTTGTCGCTCTTTGCGCAGCCGCCGATGTCGTAATACTCGTTGTCGTGGTGAGAGTTGAGGATAACGTACATATCGTTCTTATATGCGTAGTCAACGACTTCCTTGACACGCTTCATCCACTGCTCGTCAACGTTGCCGTCCTTATCGGTGTGCCTGCCCCATGAAACGGGGATTCTTATGGTGTTGAATCCCTGAGCCTTGATATCGTCTATCATAGCCTTTGTGGTCTTGGGGTTGCCCCATGCGGTCTCGGAGCTCATTCCGCTGCCGAGAGCGTCAAGGGAGTTGCCCAGGTTCCAGCCTATCTTCATGTTGGAGGTAAGCTCCTTGGCGGTGACGTTCTTATCAAAGCTGCCTGTGGTCTTGCCCGAGGGCTTATTGCCTGCTGTGACCTTGACTGTAACAGTCGCTTTCTTTCCTGAGCCGTCGGCTGCCTTTACAGTGATTGTGGTGCTGCCGCTCTTAATGCCCTTGATAACGCCATCCTTGCTGACCGTTGCCACCTTTTTATCTGAGGAGGAACATGTCAGCGACTTGTTTGATGCGTTTGAGGGGGACACCTTTGCGCTTATCTTATAGGTGCTTCCCGCCTTGACGGAGATGCTCTTCTCGCTGACGGTGACACCTGTAACGGGAGTGCCCACAGTTACCTTTACCTTTGCGGAAGCGTCGGTGTTCTTGATAGCTACGGTAACATCTGCCGAGCCTTTCTTCACGCCTGTTATCTTGCCCTCGTCGGTGACGGAGACAATGCTTTTATCGGAGCTTGTCCACACCAGAGTATATTTTGACACGCCCGATACTTTGGCTTTAAGTGATACTGTTTTGCCCTTTGATATGGTAATGGTGCTGTAAGGGAGCATTACCGATGGGTCTGCCGCAGAGACTGTCATAACAGAGCCGCACATAAGGCTCATTATCATCGCCAGTCCCAGCAGAAGGGATAATAGCTTTTTCATATTTATTTCCTTTCAAAAAAAGCGTCCCACATTTGTGAGACGCAAGTTTATCATGCTATTTTGTTTATTTCGTTCTGCATCAGGCAATAGGGAATGATACCCAGACCAAAAATAGCAAGAATGATATAAACCATACCTGTGCTTCCGTTGGTATTGCCGTTTATCTCATCAACCTTTTTACCCTGCATATAGAACCAGTAAAATCCGTAGATTCCAAAGGTAATAATGGTATAGACCAGAGCCGTTCCGCCGCCTGCTGTCTTTGTCTGTGCGTTGTAATTAAGCTCATCGGTCAGCTTTACGAACCAGTACAGCCCGTAAATGCCGCAGGTAAGGAGAGAAAAAATGATACAAAGCGCAATATTTCTGTTTGTTGCCATATAGATACCCCCATAATATTTCTGCAAATAAATCAATTTTTCGATTTATTTGTTAATTGATTATACCATATAAGAAGATATTCGTCAATAGCAAAAACAAAATCAGCTAATATTTTAATACGTTATACTAAGAACCTGTCTTCATAAGAAATGTGTGCGGATTTTCGAGCATAATTTTGTTGCAGAGT
>CEAX01018032.1_pt1 | contig 41033 bp, 39 predicted proteins | sample 554721 | NCBI WGS metagenome assembly CEAX01 (sample SAMEA3182098, study PRJEB8094) | gut metagenome | biome: human; feature: gut; material: Stool; isolation source: human stools | place: Canada | collected 2012-05-30 | reverse complement strand
ATCGGACAAAATTCACGCTCATACTATCATGATGCATAGTGTTCAAGCTCTTTACTGCAATTGAGATTGCCATTGAGATTGCTTGCGGATTTTAGGTATAGATAAAATAATTCCAATAGGAGCCAACTATGGCGTAGCATGTTATGGTAATAATAGAGAAATAAATATTTTATGGGCCATAAAACATTATTTACAGTGTAAAGATAGATTAGAATATACATGGAGTTCCTATTTATGTCGATACTTGAATGTCTACAAACGAAAAGAAATAAAGAATAATATATTCCCTCAAGAAAAAAGAATATTCTTTATATCCCGCTTTTGGGAAGGACAATATTCTACTAATCAATCTAGAATCAATTTTATTAGGGCATGCAAAAAATTACAAAAAGAAGGTATTATTGATTTTATCGGTGGCATGGTGCCTGATTACAAAAAAAACACATGTCCCCAAGATGTAAAATTAGATAGAGAAATTCCTTTACATGAATATATTAAAGGAATACAAACATCAACTATAGTTTTTAATACTCCGGCATACCATGGTTGCCATGGATGGAAATTGCCTGAATATCTAGCACAGGGAGCGGTCATTTTAAGTACTCCTTTTTATAATGAACTCCCAGTTGCTTTAAGGCATGGAGAGAACATATTCGTTGCCGAAGCAGATGAAGACTCTTTGTATAATGCTATAAAATTATTAGTTACAAATAAAGAACTATGTAAAAAATTACGTAAAAATGCAATAAGATATTGGGAGTTATATGCTTCCCCTATAGCGTGTATTAGAAAGTTTCTTATTCCATGATGAGTGATATCAACTAATATTATTAAGTACAAAATACTAAAAATTATATTTACTTTAAATAAAATGATTCCTAAAATAATTCATTATTGTTGGTTTGGCAAAGCCCCATTGCCTCAAGATGCAAAACGTTGCATCGCATCATGGCAAAAATATCTTCCTGAGTATGAAATAAAAGAATGGAATGAAGATAATTTCAATATAAATATGATACCTTTTATTAAGGAAGCATATTCCTTAAAAAAATTTGCATACGTGAGCGATTACGCAAGATTGTGGATATTATATAATTATGGTGGAATCTATTTTGATACAGACGTTGAAGTAATTAGACCTTTAGATGAGATAATTGCTAAAGGACCTTTTATGGGAATAGAAAAATGTACAAAAGCAAATTTAAGCGAATTTCAAGTAGCTATCGGTTTAGGATTTGCATCTTTAAAAGGCGATATAATCATTAAAGAAATAATGAACTTTTATGAAACTCATCATTATATCTATCCAGATGGGCATATAGAACAAATTCCAATTGTACCAATCACAACGGATATATTGAAATCACATGGATTTGATGGCTGTAATAGGTTACAAGTCGTTGGTAATTATACAATTTATCCATGGGAATATTTCTGTCCGATAGAATTTCTTTCATCAAAACTTGAAATAACATCCAATACTAGAACTATACATCACTATACTGCCACCTGGATGTCATGGACAGATAAATTAAAAATGAGAAAAGGATTTTTTTTCAGAAAAAATCTTTGTGGCATATGGATAAAAAGCCTAATAAAAGGTAAGTCTAATTAATCTCATAATTTTTTTAATGATCAAAACCAAAAAATATATTTATTGGGTTATTTATGCAGTGCTTTATTGTTCTATCATCCAAAGATATATATGGCCTAACCAACTATGCCAACTAATACCGGATATTATAATTTTCTTTATTTGCCTATTTCAAAAGGGACTTACGAATCCTTTAGCAAATAGAAATTCTATAAGTCCGTTCCTAGGGAAATGGATTTCAAAATTAGTCATACTTTTTTTTGCCCTTGGAATAATATCTGATATAATCAATATAGTAAATCCTACTGCAATAATTTGGGGAACACGTATGCTCATTCGCTACTCCCTGCTATTTCTACTAATATTTAAGAATTTCAATAATAGTGATTTATTAAGATTACGTAAAATTATCTATCAATCATTTAATATAACAGTCTTTCTTATATTATTTCAATTTGTAACCGGTGTTACCGGCGACCCTATGGGTGGTATTTGGAGTGGAAATGTAGAGTTATCCATATATATCATTTTAATGACTTTTTTATTCTCAGCAGATTACTTAAAAAAAAGAATGAGTTTAAAAGTTTATGCTCTACGCATAGCCTTTTTCTTTATAACTGCTATGTGGGGAGAAATTAAAATGTTGTACTTCTTTTTACCTATTTGTGTCTATAGTACATATGTGTTATTAAAAAGAATGTCATTCAAACATATAGCAGTTCTTATTGTAGCGTGGATATCAGCCATACCGATACTCACTATGGTTCTCTCACTATACTATGACGAAGAATATGTCTCTCAAACTCTTAATAAAGAAGAACTTGAGGCTTATAATACCAATAATTATGGATTTACAGAAGAAAGTTTGAATAGAGGTACCATTTTTGAAAAATCCACTTATTTTTTAAATACCCCTGTATACATAGCTATAGGACATGGTTTAGGCAGCGGTAATTTATCAACGTTCTTCCATACAACAGTCTTCGAGCAAAATGCAAGGACATGTTATAGTTTTTTTACAATGTCATATTTGTTAATTGAGGTAGGTTATATTGGGCTTGTACTTTTTTTATCCATCCACGTACTATTATTATATAAATTCTATTTTTTTTATAAAAGAGCGACTGACGAAGTTATCAAATATTGGGCAGCTTTGGGTCTCTTAGCAACTGCTGCAACATTTTTGATGATTTATTATAACGCTGCTCCACTAAATAATTATTATTTTGGATATTTATTTTGGGCCATGTGTTTTATTGGTATCAGAGAACGCAATAGATACATACGTACAAAATAAAAAGTAAAACCAACTCTATTTGAATTTGAAAACGAAAACAGAGTTCAGTATCTTGGCATAGCAAAAGGATTACGAATAGTAATGATTGTGTGAGGACATTTTTCTCTTATGGAAAATATGTGCTACAAAATATATAATCCCTATACAACTATCATATCTGATTTAAAATTATACTGGGAAGCTTTCTTCATGCCTGCTTTCATAATATTAGGATATTGCAGTTCCTTTAATAAACCATTAAAACACTTTATTATTAGTAAAATCAAAACTATATTATTACTAATTGTTATAGTTAGAGTAATTACACATATCAATGTAGTATAATAGCAAAACTTCTAAATATAAAAAGATTGAAATAGATTATAGGCAAATTTTAATATATAATTAATGACTCCTAAAGTATCAATTATAGTACCAATATACAATGTAGAAAAATTTCTTCCATGTTGTATTGAGAGTTTGTTAAAGCAAACTTTAAAAGATATTGAAATAATTCTAGTAGATGATGTTTCTCCTGACAGTTGTCCGAGAATTTGTGACGAATACGCATCCAAAGACCCACGAATAAAAGTTGTACACAAAGAAGAAAATCAGGGATTAGGCATGGGACGAAATACCGGATTAGCTATGGCATCAGGAGAATATGTAACTTTCTGTGATTCAGATGATTTTGTAGAATTAAAAACCTATGAGACAGTTTACAATATATGTATACAAAAGGAGTTGGATATCTGTTGCTTTCAACATCGCAGAGTGTCACTTGACGGAGCCCCTTTAAATGTTGAAAACCAAGTAAAAGAAAAATATTTTATAGGAAGCAAAAATGTCTATCAGTTTCTTTTAGGAATTATTGGAAGGAATCCGGAGGACAAGGAAAGTATAACATATTCAATGAGTACATGTATGGCTCTTTTCCGTAGAGAACGTTTTATTGCAACCGGCATTAAGTTTAAAAGTGAGAGAACATATGCATCGGAAGATCTCATTTTTATGTTAGATTTTCTTCCATTTATAAATAGTGTAGGTATAATTCCCAATATTTTTTATAATTATAGAATTAATCCAAACTCTATTTCACATAGTTATAGTAAAGAGAAATTATATCGATTATTTAATTCTATGGAGTATTTACGTAGTTATTGCCACTCCAACTTCGAATGGAAAATATGTAAAAATCATTATTATACCCAGATACTTCGTTTAATCAAAGTCATTTTGCGATATACCTCTTATTCTGATTTATCTTTTAAAAAGAAAATCCAAATGCTGAACGAGGTTTCTCGTCATCCTTTCCTCGAAGAGTTATACCTTGACCCTATTTGTAAAAAGTATAATATAACCGATAGAATTATATTATACTTTCTGAAGCATCATTGTGGATTATTCTTTATTTTTTTATATCAATTAAAACGTAACTAAGAAAGTACTATAGGTGTTGTAATTTGTTAATTCATTCTATCTATAGGCTCAATCCGAAGGCTAAGAACTCTACCCATAGCCGTATAGATAATCTATTGGAAAAGTTTGGCTTGATTAACCGTAAATATAATGGAAATGTATTAAGTATACAAGATGAGATAAATTATGATAAGGTTGATAACATCATAAAAAGATATCGACAAGAATCATTAGATTATTTTAAAAGAACTGTGCATTAACGGAAAATAAATATTATAAATGAATGTCAAAACAACGTGACAAAAACATAGATATAGCTAAAGGGTTAGGCATATTTCTTGTTGTATGGGGACATACTAGCGCTACACCAGAATGGATATCCGCATTCCATATGCCTCTATTCTTTTTCCTTAGCGGAATATTCTTCCGCCCAAACCCCAATTGGTGTCAATTCCTAAAATCAAAGTCTCGAAGGTTATTAGTCCCATATATAATATATTTCTACGTATGTAATATTTTCGATGGAATATTACACATACTATGTAACCAACCATTTGACTGGAGTGATAAATTATTACAGTTCTGGTCACCTCGCGCTATGGCTGGTCCTCTTTGGTTCTTATTAGCCCTTTTTTGGATGCTTTGTTTAAGTAATTTAATTATGCAACTTGTAAAGTCAAAATGGATTATTGGAGTAGGTTGCATATTATTATGCTTAATTGGTTGGCATGAAACACATACAAATCATTATCATGGATTATTTCTCACTCACGCTTTAATAGAGATACCATTTTTTTTCCTTGGCCATTTATTACATAATATCAATATCAATAGAACGAAGGCATCTCTATATGTAACTCTAAAAGATACACTACCGCATTATATGCTTCTATTAATAGGTGGATTCAACATTTTAATTTTCAGTATTTTATACAAACATTCCGATCTAAATGCTCTCCTTTTTCCAAAAGTATATATTTATTATACTGGAGCAATAGCTGGTATCAATACAACTTTGATCATTTCCATACTTATATATAGATACCTAAAAGGTGCCCTTACATCTCTCTTCGAAAATTGGGGATGCCAATCACTAGGGATTATGGGAATACATAATTGCTTATTATCATTAATGCTTATTGGTTATTGCCAAACAACACTGTTAATAGACAAATTAGGATTATGGTCTTTTACTATTACACCTATTGATAGCCAAGGTTATTTTATTATAGGCCTGCTCTTGGCAATTCCTACAACATTTATAAGTTACTTAGTTGTAAAACGAATTACTATTTAGCGTAGGATTAAAATTAAGTGTTTACAGGTTTCGAAATTGAATTTAATGCTAAAGCTCATTCTGTAATACTAAAATTCACACCTAATTATTATAAAATGAAAGAACAATCAACTATTTTAACGCACAAAAGAATTGAGTACATAGATGCCATGCGTGGTTTTACTATGTTATTAGTAGTATTTGGACATGTATTAACACTTTCTTTGAACAATTATACGGAAGACTCCATTGTATATTGCTTTTTTGAAAGGTTTCGGATGCCAATATTCTTTTTTATCAGTGGCTATATTGCTTATAAAGCTACTGCTTATTGGAATTTTAATTCATTTAAAATGATGCTAAAAGAAAAAGCTATAGCACAATTGATTCTAACATTCATTTTTTTCTTATTTTGGGAGTTTATTCATAATAGTAATCTACTACATAACTTTATGGCGAATGGTACGGGAATATTTTGGTTTTGTCAAGCCTTATTCGAAATGTTTCTCATCTATTATACAGTAGTGCGACATGATGTCATATAAATGAATGTTCAAGGTACTATCCCACGAGCTGGGTAGGTATGAGAACCCATTGTTCCGTCAATGGAAGCCTACGGCAGGTGCGGATTTCCCCTGTATTGTGCTGTCGGACAACGTAACCCAACCGAAAGGTGCAGGCTGAATCGTGAGGGGAAGCCAATGACTGCTAACATCGGCGGTCTGGGGGCAAGGCTGGAACGGAACGGTTAGATTAATCGAACTGTCGCTTGAAGTGTCGTCAGTTAGCAAGAGCTAAGGATGTTCGGCTGCAAAGCCGTAAGGCTCTGACTAAAAAGGTAACGTAGTCAGGTTACTTCATGTTGCTGTTGGAAGTACACGGATGTCGGACTACCGGCACAGAGACAGAACCTAACCCGTTCGTCAGTCATTTATATGGAACATGGTAAGCCTGTATCTCTCTTGCCACAAGAAAGTAAGCCTACCGCAAGGAAAGCCGAACGGGGTGCAAGTAGAAGATTGCGGAGAAAGCAAAAGCCGTTCTGTAATGGGACAGAGAGAAGTTGAAACATCACTTCACACGAAAGTGGGCAGACTTCCGCAAGGTGGTTATATCATTGCAAGAAGATTATGAAACTTTCGGATATGGGAAAGCAAATGAACTGTTGAAACAGTGTGCGCCCATAGACAAATAAATGTCAGAAAGCCGCAAGGATATTGCAAAATTCCCTATCTTTAGGGTCGGGAGTGGTTTGGTGAAACAAGCTTTGAGCTGTATGATGGGAAACTATCATGTACGGTTCTTAGGGGGGAAAGCTCCCGAAAGGGAGCCGACCTACCTGATCAATTGATACGTCATTATACATCAGAAAAATATTTCAATTGGATTATTATTTCTATCGCAATCATAACTAAAATACTAACCGTACACAATTTAAGTTTATATGATGAGCAATCAGAATGGTTTAGAGCGACTTTAGGTTATAGAGTATTTCCTTATTTTATGTACTTTGTTCTAGGTTTGATCGCAAAAAAATATAACGAGCAATTTATTGTATTCATGAAAAATGATTATGCTAAAGCATTTTTTATAATAACATATATTGGTCTATTTTCTTTGAATTATCATCATAATTTTTATAGGGGCTTAATATGATAAGTTATTCTCTGATAATACGAGTGATAGGCGTATTTTGTATATTTTCTTTTTTCTGCTGTAATGCCGAATATTTTAAACGCAATAATAGAATAAGCAGATATATACAATTCATCGGAAGAAGAACATTAGACATATATTTAATTCATTACTTTTTTCTACCGGATCTCTCCTAGTATAATGATTTTTTACTAACCAACATCCGAGCACTATTAGAAATATTTTTTGGTATAGGTATTTCACTAATGGTTATTTCCATCAGTTTATTAAGCAGCATCATAATTAGAAATAGCATTTTTTAGGACATTATCTTTTCGGTATAAAAAATATACATAAATGAAAAAAATCTTATATATCGGTACTATCGACACTTACAATTATTACAAAGAAGGTAAAAACCCTTCTCACTGGCTCTATGGAGCTGTGGAAATGGAAAAAGATGGACATAAAGTAATATGGGAACAAGAAAGCTCCGATTTATGGAATGACTATAAATTAATTAAACAACATCAACCTGATATTATTTTCATTCCGAATTTGAATCTACATAATCATAAGTTACTACTTTTATTATCAGCTCTTGGTATCTACCGTAAACCTGTTTTCGCATGGCTACATCATGAACCTCAAAGAAAAAAAGGAATAAAAGCTATTATATATTCTATACTTTTATCCGGATGCAAGCATTTATTCTTTCTTTCGGAAAAAACAATGGCAGTAATAGTTACTCATGGACTTGTCAAAAAAGAAAAATGTTCCATACTGCAATGGGGAGCAGATTCTATTTTTTATAACAATATTAAGACAAAAAATACCGGATACTTTGTCAGTACTGGTAAAGAACAACGTGATTTCAATATTTTAATTGAGGCTTTTAAGAAGACAGGTGCACCACTAAAAATCATCACTTGCAAAAGTCATGCGGGTAATAATTTTGAGAATTTACCTGATAGGTGCAACGGCATTACTAATATAGAGGTAATAATTACAGAAAACAGTGGAGAAATTTACCCGCAAATGGTACAAGCCATGGCTAATGCACAGGCGTTAGTTTGTCCGCTACGCCAAGACAAATTAAATTATTGTGTAGGACTTTCTACAATTGTAGATGCTGAAGGACTGCGAAAACCGCTAATCATTACTCATAATCCCTACCATTCAGAAGAACGTATGCACTCATTTCACGTAGTCAAAACTTTGGAAGAGTGGATAGAAGCAATTCATAGCATACAGATTTCAAAAAAAGAGATACCAATAACATGCTATAATATGCAAAAATGTTACAAGGCTATGAAAGTTATTATGAAATTATAATACCTACAACTTTAATTAAATAATAGTTTGAAATTATGAAAGAAATATCAGAATTAAAAAGACAATACCGCTTGTATGAAAAAGAATTAATAAATAATCAACATGTTCTGTCTGTTATTTATAAAGGAAAACAATTTCAGTTCGAGGATTTTTATAAATATGTAGATAATGATATGTTAAGCTATATAAAAAAATAGAATCGAAGAACTGAAATATAAAAATGAAGAATAAAACCCCAAAAATATTAGTAGTTGCTACCTCACGTAAAACGCGGGGCGGCATTACTTCCGTAATAAAAGCGCATGAAACAGGTGAACAGTGGAAAAAATTTCATTGTAAATGGATTGAAACACATAGAGATGGAAATAATATAAGAAAACTATGGTATTTAGGAACTGGTCTAATACAATACTTTTATTTATTACCTTTTTATGACATAGTACATATACATATAGCAACCACTCAATCTGCAAAAAGAAAACAACTATTTTTCTATCCTGCTAAATGGATGAAAAAGAAAATTATTTTCCATTTTCATCCTTCAAATGAAAAATTCTTATTTGAGCCATATAATCAAACATTATATCATAAACTTTTTTCACAAGCAGATTTAGTGCTTGTACTTTCAGAACAATGGAAACGTTGGATAAAAGAAGCATTAGGATTAACAGAACACATAGAAATATTATATAATCCATGCCCTATTGTAAATAGAAGAGATGACATACGAGAAAAATCAATTTTATTTGCCGGTACTATTATTCCCCGAAAAGGATATGAGACACTTCTTAAAGGATTTGCTTTAATTGCATCTAAATATCCTGAATGGAGAATTACATTCGCTGGTAATGGGGAAATAGAAAAAGCTAAATTAATTGTAAAGGAATTAAAAATAGAAAAACAGGTTGAATTTCTAGGATGGGTATCTGGAAACAAAAAAGAACAAGCTTTTCAAAAGGCATCTATATATTGCTTAGCTAGTGATGGCGAAGGATTTCCAATGGGGGTATTAGATGCATGGGCTTATGGAATTCCATGTGTAGTTACTCCAGTAGGTGGCATCCCAGATATTGTAGAAAATGGCAAAAATGGATTGATCTTTCAAATAGGAGATTCAAAAGAACTAGCTCAACAATTGGAAAATATGATAACGAATAAAGAGCTAAGGAGAAAAATATCAGAAGAATCTTTGTGTTTAGCTCAAAAAACTTTCAATATTTCAACCATCAATAAAAAACTGGAAAAGATATATCAAAAAATAAATCAAAATTACAACTCTTATGGAACCTTATAAAATTAGTATTGTTCTTCCATGCTACAAAGTAGCTCAATATATTGAGAGATGTGTTAATAGCATTTTAGCCCAAAGTTTCTCTGATTATGAAGTCATCATTATAAATGATGGTAGTCCTGATAATCTTTTACAAGTATGTGAACAATGGCAAAAGCTGCCTAATTTTAAAATTTTATCATTTCCAAACCAAGGGCTGTCACAAGCTAGAAACGAAGGCTTAGCTGCTGCTCAAGGAAAATACATTTATTTTTTAGATCCAGATGATTACATTGAAAAAGATGCCCTATCAACCTGTTATCAAGTGTTAAAAAAAACAAATGCAGATGCTATTCGATTTGGTTTTAAAAGTACCGAGATAGAAAGTGGAATAAGTTGGACAACAGTTCCTAATAAAAATCAAGGACTTTATTCAAATAAAGAAATAATAAATTATTATATGCCCAAATTTATTGGACATTCATTAATAGATATTGAAAAAGAAAATTTCAAAACATTATGGCAACGTAAGGAATTTGCCGGAGTATGTTTATTCATATACAAAAGAGAGATTCTCATTCAAAATAATATATCATTCCCTAAAGGAGTGTCATTAATTGAAGATAAAATATTTAATGTCAAGTTCTTTTGTTATGCACAACATATAGAAATTATAAATCAAGTATTATATAATTATCTTATTAGACCCAATGGTTTAATGGTTGGATCACTAAGAAATCCTAGAGGATTAATCAAAAACAAAATAGATGGAGTTATTGAAAGAGAGAAACTTAGAGAATTATATCTAAAAGAGCATGAAATAAATATATTCGACACATATCATGGAAGTTTAATATTATCTGCTATGGAATTATGTGTAAAATTAGCTAACATAAATTATAAAGAAGGATATAAAGGGTTATGTCATTATATAGATCATCCAATTGTACAAAAATCATTTCAAAATATACCAGCTAATCAATTTCATAAATTTCCTTTTAAAATAAAGATTGCAATATTTCTTATAAAGAACCATCTGTCCTGTCTACTATTTACAGGAATGTATATCTTAAAAAGAATTAAAAAAAACTCATTTCAAAATTAACATATATTTTTTTTAAAGTCATAGTTCTATTTATTAATTATTTATGCTGCAATATGCCCATAAGATATAATAATCTAGACTTTTTAAAAGTCCTTGCTGCTATATTTATAACAAATTCCCATTTTACCCCTTTATACAAAGATATATCGCCGTCATTAGCTACTTTTGGTGTACATGGAAATGCACTATTTTTCTTTGTTTCCGGTTTTTTATTAATGATGGGATTTGAGAAAAGAAAAGAAGTTTTTTCTAATTGGTACAAGAAGAAGATACAACGGTTATGGCCTTCTGTATTTTTATGGTGCATAATATCAGCTATTCTTTGGAACAGTCCCATTAGTTGGCAGAATTTAATAATAGCTGACCAATATTGGTTTCTACAATGTATTGCGATCTATTACATTTTATTCTATATTCTTGGTAATATCAATATTAATGTTATGGGGGGGGTAAAATTAAGATACAAAAAATTATCTTTATACTTTCTATTATAACATCTGTGTGCTATTTCTTATGCATGCCTAAAGTAGCAAGTTCTATATTTCACACCAACTTTCATTTCATTTGTCATTTTAGTATAATGGTAATGGGAGGACTGACATATCTCAATAAAGACATGATACAAATGAAATCATTACCTAAGGATTTTGTATTAATGATATTTTGGTTTATATCATACTTCATTATCCTGTATGTAAGCAAAGGTAATTTGGATTATAAATATTATTTGCAAATAATAGGGTTACTCCCCTTACATCTCTTTACTTTTTATATATATAAAATTACAAGCTATCCTTGGTGTACAAGGCTATTTCAGAGAAGCGAACTGAAATGGATACTTCTTGTAATAGCTAATTTAACTCTCGAAATATATATAGTACAATTTCATATCATAACAGATGAATTTAATACACTCTTTCCTCTAAATACAGTCATTGTATTTATGTTAATAAGTATAAGTGCTTACATACTAAAGGTTATAACATCATTGTTTTTACAATTTCTTTCGTCAGTTCCTTTTAATCTAAAAGAAGCAATAAAAATCTATTAAGAAACATGTTATCAATACTTATCAATGCATATGCTTGTTCCCCCAATATGGGAAGCGAACCTGGTATGGCTTGGAATTGGTGTGTAAACCTTGCCAAATATTGTGAATTGCATATCATTACAGAAGGAGAGTTCAGAGATAAAATAGAAGCTGTACTCCCTACTCTTTCTCAAGGAAAGAATATGCATTTCCATTATAATCCAATATCAGATGAAATAAGAAAAATGTGCTGGAACCAAGGAGACTGGCGATTTTATAAATATTATAAAGAGTGGCAATGGAAAACCTATGAAATTGCTAAAGAAATTATAGCAAAACAACATATAGACATTGTTCACCAATTGAACATGATAGGTTTTCGCGAACCCGGATACTTGTGGAAAATAGAAGAGAAGCCATTTGTATGGGGACCGATTGGTGGATTAAAACAGTTTCCAGAAGCTTATTTACAGAAAGCGAGGATGAAAATGTTGTTATTCAACAAATTAAAGAACTATATCAATATATTTCAAATAAAATACGATAAAAGAGTTAATTCTGCACTAAAAAAAGCAGATTTACTTATCAGCTCTATTCCTGATTCTTATCAAGCGATAAAGAGATATAAACATTTAGAATCAGTAATTATTCCAGAAACAGGATGTTATATTGATAACGAATTAAAAGCTGACTTAAATAAATTTGAAAAAAAAGGACTAAAAATATTATGGGTAGGTAAATTTGATTTTCGTAAACAATTAGAAATTGCTTTAAAGACTATTGCACAACTAAAACATATAAATGATATAGAACTTGAAATTTGTGGTGCCGGTAATCAGCTGCAAATAAAATACTACAAACAACTATCAAGCAAACTTGGTATTGAAAAACAAGTTACATGGTATGGAAGCAAAACTAACCAGGAAATATTATCCATGATGTGCAAGGCAGATCTTTTCTTTTTTACAAGTGTCAGTGAAGATACTTCCACTGTTGTTTTAGAAGCTATCAGTTGTCAATTACCAGTATTGTGTTTTGATGCCTGTGGATTTGGATATGTGATTAATGAAAAGGTGGGAATAAAAATTCCTTTCAGTACTCCCGAACAATCAATAAAAGACTTCGCTGAAAAAATTAATTGTTTATATCATAATAAATGCATTTTAAAACAATTATCCAACAACTGTAAACAAAGACAAGAAGAACTTTCATGGGACAATAAAGCCAAGCAAATGGTCACTTTATATAGCAGCATATTAACTAACAACAAGTGATTGAATATACAGTTTTTACGTATCACAACATGAATAAAACAAGAGACATTAGTATTGATATTTTAAAATGCATTGCAGCTATTGTAATAACCAACTCCCACATGGAATTACTTTACGGAAAATATAACGCATTAGCTACCGGGGGTGCTATAGGAGATGTATTATTCTTTTTCTGTTCAGGTTTTACACTATTTTTAGGTAAAATGGAACGGTTTGATAATTGGTATAAACGAAGAATTAATCGTATCTACCCTACTGTATTTGCATGGGCCATTATGGGAGCATTCATCTTTGGATATCATTATGACATGAAACATACTATCATTCATGGGGGGGGGTGGTTTGTTACTTGCATAATGATATATTATGTAGTACTCTATTTTATACAATACCTAATGCCTCATAAATTGAAGTGGGTCTTTGGAATCAGTTCCATATTGATTTTGGTTTGGTATCTTGCCATGAACAGGACTGCTGATTACAATATGTATGGAGCTACTTATTTTAAATGGGGACACTATTTCCTATTTATGCTGCAAGGTGCCATGTTAGGCATTTCACAAAAGAAGTGGAAATTCAGTTTTACAAGTGACTTATTAAAACTATCAGGATGTATTATTCTATATTATATGATACTATTTGCAGGAAGAAAGATAGAACCACTGAATGACTGGCAAATCATCTCCCTAATTCCGCTATTGTATATTACCTTCTATTTCTATAAAGTATGTAACTCGGAAGTTTTAAAACAATGTTATAGACATCCGATTACAGGTTGGTGGATTAAGTTCATCGGTGGATTGTGTTTAGAAATATATCTAATACAAGGTGCATTATTCACAGATAAAATGAATAGTATTTTCCCATTAAATCTATTCATAATGTTCTTCATCATACTAATAGGAGCATATATGCTACGTTGCCTATCAAGATTATTTGCACAAACATTCAGGACTCAAGAATATGATTGGAAAGAGATCATAAAGATGACATGATTATATAGAATAGTTTTTGTGTAGTTCTATACATCAAAACATGCGATGGAAACAACTAAGAAAAACATTAAAGAGTTACCTATTATCACTACCACACATGGTGTCGGCCAAAAACGGGTATTACTCAACAGCCAGGAGACATCCACTCCCCTCACCCAAATTGCCGTAACCCGACTAAAAGCCGGAGAAATGGCAAAAGAACACTTGCATCCTACCATGGAAGAATTCTTCCTGTTTCAAAAAGGAGATGCAATTATAACAGTTGGTGAAGAACAGATAACATGTAGCAGTGGAGACTTTATCAGCATACCTGCCAATACCCTGCACGCTTTAAAAGCAATTACGGATATTGAAATCATAACTATAGGTTGTGCTGTTCATTGATATAAAAGCCTAGGCAGGTAGGCTATGTTTAACTGCCCAATAACGTAGAAATAAAATAATCAATATATAGAATCGGTATTAGATATGTTAGAGAAAAACGCAAAGATTTATGTAGCCGGTCATCACGGGCTGGTGGGTTCGGCTATTTGGAATAACTTGTTGCAAAGAGGATATACAAACCTGGTGGGCCGTTCGCACAAGGAACTGGACTTACTGGACGGAGTGGCCGTAAAAAGTTTTTTTGACGAAGAAAAACCGGACGCTGTGGTACTTGCCGCCGCCCATGTAGGGGGAATCATGGCCAACCTGCAATACCGGGCGGATTTCATTTATCAGAACTTGCAGATACAACAGAATGTTATAGGTGAGAGTTTCCGACATGGTGTGAAAAAGCTACTCTTTTTGGGAAGTACCTGCATCTACCCGCGTGAAGCTCCGCAACCGATGAAAGAGGACGTATTACTGACTTCTCCATTGGAATATACCAATGAACCGTATGCGATTGCAAAAATAGCCGGACTGAAGATGTGCGAAAGTTTCAACCTGCAATATGGAACGAATTACATAGCGGTGATGCCTACCAACCTATATGGGCCGAATGATAACTTCCACCTGGAGAACAGCCATGTGCTGCCTGCCATGATACGTAAGATTTATCTTGCGAAATGCCTGAACGAGGGTGACTGGGATGCCGTGAGGAAAGACATTGATTTGCGCCCGGTAGAAGGTGTGGACGGAAGCCGCACCAACGAGGAGATACTGGCGAAACTGGCAAAATTCGGGATTACACCGGAAGCCGTTATCTTATGGGGCACGGGAACCCCGTTGCGCGAATTCCTGTGGAGCGAGGAAATGGCGGATGCCAGCGTACATGTATTGCTGAATGTGGACTTCAAAGATACTTATGACCCGGCAAACAAAGAGGTGCGTAACTGCCACATCAATGTGGGAACCGGAAAGGAACTGATCATAAAGGAAGTGGCCGAAAAGATTATGGCCGAAATAGGTTTCAAAGGTGAACTGAAGTGGGATGCAAGCAAACCGGACGGTACGCTGCGCAAGCTGACGGACATGACCAAACTGCACAATTTGGGCTGGCATCATAAAATAGAGATAGACGAGGGTATCCACAGATTGTATGAATGGTATCTGAAAGGAATCTGCATTAATCATAAAACTAATTGAAACAGACTGAGTAATCGCTGATAAAATATCTATATTTTTCACATTTTTTCTTGTTTATCCTGTACTTTTGATTTAATTTTGTCGCATATATTTATACTTCATTATAGATGTCTGTCCTAATAATATTCTGTGTGACAGGCAATAGCGTAGCGTACTCTGCGGTAAATATATCTTTCCAAATACATGTTGAGACTAAAAACAATTTCACTTCTGGGACACAGGAGCGAGCTTGACGCTTTGCCGGAAGGCAAGGTATTGATAAACACCATCAATGCCCACTCATACAATACTGCCCGGAAAGATGCGGCATTTGCCGAGGCATTGCTGAAGGGAGATGCACTGATTCCGGATGGTGCAAGCATCGTATTGGCCTTTAAATTCTTGAGACATAAAAATATAGAACGGATTGCCGGCTGGGATTTGTTTCTTCACGAAATGGACAAGCTGAACCGGAAAGGCGGTGTCTGCTTCTTCTTGGGCAGCAGTGAAGAAACGCTAAGAAAAATCAAGGCAAAGGCCGCCGGGGTATATCCCGATATCCGGATTGAGACCTATTCCCCACCCTATAAATCCGAATTCTCCGAGGAAGACAACCGCCGGATGATTGAAGCGGTGAACCGCGCGAAACCCGATTTATTATGGGTGGGAATGACGGCTCCCAAACAGGAAAAATGGGCATACGCGCATCTGAAAGAGTTGGATGTGAACGGGCCGATAGGCACGATAGGCGCTGTATTCGATTTCTTTGCCGGGAACATACGGCGTGCTCCGCTATGGTGGCAGAAACATGGTATGGAATGGCTGTATCGGCTGATAAAGGAGCCAAAAAGAATGTGGAAAAGATACATCATAGGCAATACCCTCTTCCTGGGGTACTTGGTAAAAGAAAAAATATCAAATTAATAAATACACAAAATGAAAAAAGTAGCACTGATTTCCGGTATCACCGGACAGGACGGTTCGTTCCTCGCCGAGTTTTTGATTGAAAAAGGTTATGAAGTTCACGGCATACTGCGCCGTTCGTCTTCTTTCAATACAGGACGTATAGAGCATCTGTATCTGGACGAATGGGTACGTGACATGAAGAAAGACCGTCTGGTAAATCTGCACTACGGAGATATGACGGACAGCAGTTCGTTGATTCGCATCATCCAGCAGGTACAACCGGATGAAATATACAACCTCGCCGCGCAGAGCCATGTAAAAGTGTCTTTCGATGTACCCGAATATACGGCGGAAGCCGATGCGGTAGGTACACTGCGTATGCTGGAAGCCGTACGGATTCTGGGTATGGAGAAGAAGACAAGAATTTATCAGGCTTCTACCTCGGAACTGTTCGGTAAAGTGCAGGAAGTGCCGCAAAAAGAGACTACTCCTTTCTATCCGCGCAGCCCGTACGGTGTGGCCAAGCAGTACGGATTCTGGATTACGAAGAACTACCGCGAGAGTTACGACATGTATGCAGTAAACGGTATTCTCTTCAACCATGAGAGCGAACGCCGCGGCGAAACATTCGTAACCCGTAAAATTACACTGGCAGCCGCACGCATAGCGCAAGGATTCCAGGACAAGCTGTATTTAGGAAATCTGGATGCACGCCGTGACTGGGGTTACGCCAAAGATTATGTGGAATGTATGTGGCTTATCCTGCAACATGACAAACCGGAAGATTTCGTGATTGCCACCGGTGAAATGCATACAGTGCGCGAATTTGCCACCCTTGCTTTCAAAGAAGCCGGTATAGAACTGCGCTGGGAAGGCGAAGGCGTGAATGAAAAAGGTATCGATGTGAAAACCGGCAAAGCGTTGGTGGAAGTAGATCCGAAATATTTCCGTCCCTGTGAAGTGGAACAGTTATTGGGTGATCCGACCAAAGCAAAGACATTGCTGGGCTGGAATCCTACAAAAACGAGCTTCCCCGAACTTGTAAGAATCATGGTGGCTCATGATATGAAGTTCGCAAAGAAATTGTATCTGAAAGCACAAATGGAAGAATAAAATTATTATGAAGTAATGAAAAGAATGTTTGACTTAAAATCTTGGTTACTGACAGCAGTTGTCCTTGCATCGGCAGGGACAGCTACTGCCCAAAGTAAAATGGAAGCATATCCGGCCAATGAGAAATGGTTTGTAAGCGGTGCTGTGGGTACACACTTATATGTAGGTGATTATGACAAACATGCCCGATTTGGAGACCGCATATCCATCACCGGAGAAGTAAGCGGCGGTAAATGGATTACTCCTGTATTGGGTACAAGAGTACAAATCAGCGGTTTGCACTCAGCAGGAAAAGATGCAAAAGGTAATACAGAATCATGGAATTTCATGCTGTATCATATAGACGCTTTGGTAAACGTGATGAACTGGTGGTGTGATGTGAACGAAGCACGTACTTATAGTGCCATCCCTCTGATAGGAGTAGGCATTGCCAACGCCCCGGGAAAGAAAGTCACCACAGCCGCCTTTACTGTAGGGCTCTTGAACAGATTTAAAGTATCGGAACATTTGGACATCAACATCGAAATAAAAGGAAACCTCGTCGGAGACAGACTGGATGGTTGCGCAACCGGCAAAAACGGCGAAGGAGCCGCTACACTGACTGCCGGCTTTGCCTACAATTTCTAACAAACAGAATTAAAACTAAACATCAGAGACTAATGATAAAGAAAAGCACCGGTATTATTTTGTTAATGGCTATATTCTGTGGAATAAGTACACATGTATATGCCCAGGCAGAAAAAGACAATACCACAACTATTCCTGCAAAGGAACGGTGGGCGTTTGAAACCAATGCAGTAGACTGGCTATTGCTGACTCCGAACGTAGGAGTGGAATTTGACTTGTCGAACTCCATCAAAAACAGATGGGTAATAGGCGCCAAAATAAAATGGAATGGCAATACCAAAGTTAATATGAGCAACCGGATACAAATGGGTATCAATGACTATCGCCTGGAAGTAAAAAGGTACGCCAAACCAACTTTTAACGTAAGATCCGGACAAGACCGGATTCCGAAATTCTGGCGAACTTACTATTGGGGATTCTATGCCGGATACAGCAAGTTTACAGGTATATGGAGTAAAGGAGCCGCAGGAGATATGTTTCACCTCGGCCTGACCGGCGGATGGCAACTTCCTGTATATAAATGTAAACAAGGGGCTATTGATTTGGACCTGGGTTTGAGTGTGGGAGCTGCATACGCCAAGTATGACAAATTCCAATATGAAGATAATCATCTGATATATACCAAAAGCAGAGACAGACATATTCTGCCTTACCCCGTCCTGACGGATATACGTGTAGGATTCGTATACCGTTTTACTTCTATCAGAAACAAATACAGTCATAGACAAAAATAAATATTGAAATGATAAAAGATTTTAAAAAGAAAAGTCTGTGGAGTAAGTTGGTGATGACAGCCATGCTGATATGTATGGCTCATCCTACACAAGCCCAACTCATAGCAGGAAAGACAAATGCATTACTTTGGGGAACTCTGACACCTAATTTTTCACTGGAGTTGGTAACCTCTGATAAAACCAGTGTTATGGCGGGCGGATTCTACAGTCTGGATCAAAATCCACTGGATTGCAGCATCAAAGGTGTAGAAGGACAAGTGAGATACTGGGTAAGCGGACGCCCGATGGTACAGAGTTTTATCGGATTGGGAGTTCAGGCCATGAGATATAATGCCGTATTCTCGGACACACATCATTTTGGAGATGCCGCCGGTCCGGGACTCGTTTACGGTTATGTATTGCCACTCAACAAGCGTTTCAACATAGAATTCAGTGCCGGAATTTCACTGATGTGGTACAGAGAGAAGCGCTATGACAAAGGGATGCCCGAACCGGGTGACTACAATACTACCGGTCATAAAATAATGCCCATGGGATTGGGAGTTTCATGTACTTACATTTTTAAATAACACGGAAAATGATTACTGAAAAATTTAAAATATGGGCTCTGGTACTGATTGCAGCAGGATATACGGGTACTGCCTGCGCACAGAAAATGGTAAAAGTATCGGGTATCGTATATAACATAGCTGAGAACAGAAAAGTACCTTTCTCGGACGTCGCAGTAGATGTATATGCAGCTAAAACCGTAGCCGTAGGAGAAGATATGAAGAAGATACTGGACAGCAACGATCAGGAAAAAACATTATTGCTGGACCAGGATGCCAAAACAACAACCGATGAGAACGGATACTATGAAATTCTCGTTCCAGACAACGGTGCATTGATTTTTAAGGTGGGATTAAGCCCTTCCGTTATGAAGGAAGTAAGACAACGGATGAAAATCGACGTCAGCATAGATGAAGGTGTAATGTTGGAGAGTGTCACCGTAACAGCCATGAGGCTGGTGTTGCAGCCGGAACCTAAAGCTCCGAAGATAATAGGCAATATGTTTATTCCTTACAACACGTTCAAGCTGCCGCCTTACTTCGGCAACAGATTCTCACGACTGATTATCCAACCTTATGTACTGGACTGCGAAACCAATGATACCATAGCTTTCGGCAGACCTGCCGTATATGACGGTAAGGAATATACACTGACCCAAGAACGTAAAATGGGATATAAGATGGAACGTGACCCTCTACATCCTTATATCCAGCCGGAACCGTTGACAACAAGGGCTATGAACGTAGAATGGACGGATACTATCACAGTACCCGATCCCAACCGGAACTATAGCTGCTTTGCCATCGTAAATCTGGAAGATTATAACGCTTGTAACACCAGAACATACAGAATCAATACTTGTCAGACAAAACGCCCGATGCAGTTCCTGCAATACAATCTCTTTTCTGAAGAAATGAATCCGGAACTATATAAGGAAAAACCTCAGATTGAAAAAAGAAACACATCCGACAAAATCCAGCTTTCTTTCCTCATCAATTCTGATAAACTGACTGATACTCCCGAAAACGCTCAAAATCTGAATATGCTAAAAAACAAATTGAAAGAGATATCCGAATCTCCGGGGGCAGTGCTGAAAGAGTTTCATGTAATGGGTACGGCTTCTCCGGACGGTCATTATGAAAACAATCTTCACCTTGCCCAAAAGCGTATGCAACGTATAGAAAAGGAAATTACTTCTATTCTGCCTCAATATATATTGGATCGTGTTTATCGCAACCCTCGCGCAGAAGTTGCCCCATGGGAAAATGTTGTAAAATTGCTGGAACATAACGGACAAAATAAAGAAGCGCAGGAAGTAAAAGATATACTGGCAAAGAACAAGGGTATCGAAGCCCAAGGACGAGCCATGAAACGGCTAAGTTACTACCCTACTCTGATTGTTCCTTATCTGGAAGAACTTCGTGTTGTAAACTACGATTGCAGATACGAAATCTACCGCGAACCGAGTGACGAAGAAGTGATGACATTATACAAGCAAAACGGCTTGAAGGGGCATTATACCCGCTACGAATATTGGAAACTGTTCAAACTTCTGAAAGACGAACAAGAATTGAACGCCATATATCGCAAGGCGTATGAGGAATCCATCGAACAGAAACGCCCATGGGCTTTGGCCGGCAATAACCTTGCCGCATCCTATCTGAAAAAAGATATGACAGATACTGAGATATTGGAACCGCTGATAGACAGAAGTATCCATTCCACCAACTACCAACGCATGAATGCGGACGGAAGCCGTACGGACTTAATAAACCAAACGGAAGTCATAAGCAACCAGTTATGCATGTACATCAAAAAGGGAGATTTTGAAAATGCAAGCGTGCTCGCAAAAATATTGCCGAATGATAGCAAGTATGACTTATTGAAAGCTTATACATGGGCTATGGGCGGATACTTCCAAGGTGGCACCACTCCGGAAGAGAGAGAACGTGCCCACAATACTTTTGAGATGATTAAAGCTTCGTCTCCTCAAAACGAGGTCGTGATGTACATGGCGCTTGAAAACCGTGCAGGTAATGCGGCTGCCAAAAACGCACTGGCCAAACTTCCGCAAGACAGTGCGCTGACCTGGTACTTTAAAGCTACGCTGAGTGCCAGAGAAGGAGAAATTGAGTTTATGAATACGGTAACAGCTTTATCCGAATGTTTCAAACGCGACAAGAGCTTTGTTGCTACGGCACAAAATGACGGAGAATTCAGTGAGGATATCGTACAAGCGGCTATGGATATGTCTAACTTATAATCAGAATTGAAAATGAAATTGAAATATATGATTCCGGCCTTATGTATTTGTACTAGCATAGCGCTACCGGATAATGTCCATGCACAGGAAAAAAAACAAAAGAAGGATAGTACAGAACGGTTCTTCAATGCTATGGACTACAGACTGCAAAAACGATATATTCCACAAGGAAGAGAAGTAAGCAACAACCAACCCGGAAAGAATTTCTCTTTATCCGTAGTTGGCGGAATAAACAAGCTGAGGGGTATTTCTTCATTGCCGGCATGGTTCAACGGTGGTATCGCACTGACCAAAGATGTAAGTTCATTCAACTCTTACCGGGTTTCTTTATTGGGCGGCTTTAACGACGAGCTGAAACAAGGCGGCATTGAGTTAGACCATTTATTCAACCTGTCCGATTATATCGGCGGATACAGAAACGGTTCACACATCGGCCTTTATACCGTATTGGGTATAGGGGGATACATCAGTAAAAGAGAAGGTATGGATGCCAAGATAGCCGGCGGACTGCATGGCGGATTACAAGCCCGTTATCACCTGTCGGAAAACTGGGATTGGTACGTAGAACCCAAACTATATATTTATACCGACGGAATAGACGGTGTAACATGTCCAAAAAAATATGATGTAGGATATGGCCTATATACCGGACTGACCTATCGTTTCACCAGTCTCCCCATCAAGATGAAATCGGAAGATATGGGTGATAATATGTTCATAGAAGCGGCCATCGGTACACAGGGTGATTTCGGAAAACCTGTACGCAACAATCTGTCGGCACTGCAGCCACTGGGTCCCACTGCTTCTCTGTCCATAGGTAAATGGTTTATGCCACTGGGATGGCGTCTTACCGGCTTCGGCGGATTTCATTATACTTTCAATTCGGACAAGTTTAAAAGCGAAGAGGTGTATGCAGGCGGCAGAGCGGAAGTTTTGCTTAATCTGAATACTCTGATTACACCAAGTGTAGATGACCCGAGGCTGGAAGTGAACCTTTCTGCCGGTTATGAATTGGGAGCGTTGGCGCACAGAAGCAACGATTATGCCAAAAAAATCCGTCCGTTTCACGGGCCGACAGGTTCTATGCAGTTGGTATATTTCCTGTCAGACCAAATCGGTATCACGGGAGAGGCCCGATACAGCAAGAGTTTCTATACGCAACCGTTCAAGAGCGCCATTACACAAGACAGGCACATGCAGAATTTGGGTATCATGTTCGGTGTGCAGTACCGCAGAAGAAAAGCTGACTTCGACTCCAAACGCGGTTTCTTCCAACCCTATAATTTCGCTTATGCGACTGTAGGAACCAACTTCCCTATGCGTACCGCAGGGTTGAAGATGAAGGATTTTCCCGATATTTTAGGACAGCAAATCAATTTGGGTATCGGACGTCAGTACACTCCGCTGTCAGCAATCAGGGGAAGTGTCGAAGTGGGACGATACGCTTATCAGAATGGTGGTGTATATCCGCTGTCAATCACCGCTGATTATATGCTGAACCTGACTAACATGATAGGTAACTACAACGAGAACCGTATATTCGATTTGAGTGCCTTTGCCGGTATCGTCTACACCCATCATGATATGGAAGATAAGAACTATTTCGGCATTCAAGGCGGTTTACAGCAAAGTTTCAAACTGAATGATCGATGGAATATCTTTGCAGAAGAGTATCTGAGAGGCTATAACGGTAAAATCACTCCTTCGGCACGCACCTATACAAGCGGAGAATATACTTTTGTTCTCGGCGCTTCCATAGGAACAAGTTACCGTTTTTAAGTAATATAAGAGACTATTATGACTATCGCCATTGATTTTGACGGCACAATCGTAGAACACCGATACCCTAAAATCGGAAACGAAATACCTTTCGCCATCGATACGCTGAAAATGCTGATTAAGGCTCATCATCGGCTGATACTATGGACCGTACGTGAGGGGAAACTGCTGGACGAGGCTGTGGAATGGTGCAGGGAACGGGGCGTGGAATTTTATGCCATCAACCGTGACTACCCCGAAGAGGACACCGCCCATCACGGTTTCTCGCGCAAAGTAAAAGCGGACATCTTCATCGACGACCGCAACTTGGGCGGCCTGCCCGACTGGGGAGACATCTACCGCATGGTTCAGGAGAAGCTGACGTACGAGGAGCTGTATCGTGACAATGATAAAACTCCCCCCTCAAAAAAAGGCGGACTCTGGAGTTTCCTCAAAAAGTAACCGTTTTTTGACTTATGTCAAATCGTACTCCGAAAAGACTCTTTAAATTTGCAGCGTCATTTAGAAAACGATAGAGTAAATTAGTTTTTATAAGAGAGAGATTAGTTTTTAGGGTACACTAAAAAAATTAGGCAACATCTGTTAACAGATGTTGCCTTTTTTGTTATATTTGTGCCTAATGAAAAACAACACCCATATCACGCCGTTTGCAATCAGCCTGTTCTCCCTGCTTTTCCTTAGCGCTTGCAAAGATAATCCTCCCAAGGAAGGCCTACACCTGCCCCAAGAATTATTCAGAGAAGGAGACATCGTATTCAGAAGAGGCACCGGATTCACCAGCCGCATAGTGCTGGCAGCCGACAGCGAGGGAAGATACTCGCATACCGGCATCCTGAAGAAAGAGCGCGGAGCATGGTACGTGATACACGCCGTTCCCGGCGAACCGGACTTTAAGGGAGATGCGGACAGGATAAAGATGGAACCCGTCGAGCGGTTCTTCGATGCGGGAAAAGCCGCGCGGGGTGCCGTGATGCATGTGCAAGCAGACTCCGCCCTTGCATGCAGAGCCGCCCGAAGCGCACTCGGACTTTTCCGCAAACACCTGTTGTTCGACCATGACTACGACTTGAACGATACCACCGAGATGTATTGCACGGAACTCATCGACTATGTGTACCGGAAAGAAGGGATAGACCTATCCGAAGGCCGAACCACTTCCGTCAACATCCCCGGCATGAGCGGTGACTATCTGATGCCGAACGATATTGCGCAGAGCGGACGCCTCTGTTTGATATACTGTTTTTAAAACACACATTATTCACTTAAAACAAAAAACGTATGAAAAAAGTATTCTACTTCACCATGATGGTAATGGCAGTCTTCGTAATGGCGGCTTGCTCTTCTTCTCCAAGCACTCCGGGCGACGCGTTGAAAAAGTACAGCGGGTATCTGCAAAGCGGCGATTATGAGAATTTCGTAGAAGGACTGGCTTTCGACGACAGTCAGGATGCCGCCAAGGTAAAGGAACAAAAAGAAGCGCTGGTATCCATGCTCAAAGAAAAAGTATCGAAGGAATACGAGAAGAAAGGCGGCATAAAGGACATCGAAATCCTCTCGGAACAAGTGGCCGAGGACGGCAATACCGCTGTGGTAAAGACCAAATACACTTACGGCAACGGCGAGACCGAAGAGGGTGAGCAGCAAATGGTGAAGAAAGACGGCAAATGGCTGATGTCCATAGGAAAGTAAAGCCCGGACAGCCCTGAAAAGATACCGGACAGCATACGGAGTAAAGGAAGGAATTCCTCTGCCGCAGCTGTCCGGATTTTATTTAGCTGTCTGTCGTTTTACATAGAAATCTTATCTCAGTAAAGTTCGTGCCGCCCTACTTCCTCAAAGAGCGTCGCCAGTTTCTCAATGACCGTTTTCAGATACCGCCCGCCTTTCTCCGCGGACGCCTTTCCGGGATTGCCCACCCCGCTATCCACAGTGGCTTTGTCCCAATGGCGGGGCGCCCACGCCACCTTTTCATTCAGCGAGGCAATGGCAAACGGACGGGAGTCTCCGTTACCGGCCTCATCAAGATTCACCAGCTCGGGATGATAGTACATCATGGCCGAAGTCTCCGATTCACCGGCATGGTCGTCTATGGCGGCCTCGAAATAACCCTTGGTGGGAACGATGCCGAACCAGTCCGTCGCCAGAATCAGGAAATCGGGATAGACGAAAGCAAGGTCGCGAATCATTCCTTTGAAATTATTCCCGCCGTGACCGCTGATGATAATCAGCTTGCGGATGCCCTGCGCGTGAAGGGAAGCCACAATATCTTCCAAGATGGCCTGCTGGGTGGCGTAACGGGTATGGATGCAGAAAGGAAGTTCCCGCTGTCCGGGATTGTGGGCGCCGAAAGGTACGGGCGGCATCACCATGCAGCGCACGCCGGAACGTTCCAACGCCAAAGCGGCGGCATCCACGGCAATGTCATGCGGCAGGATGCAGTCCGTGAGATACGGCAGATGCAGGTTATGCGGCTCGGTGGCTCCCCAGGGAAGAATCACAACGTCATACTTCACGTCTTTCACCTTTCCATAGCAGGAAACGGTAAGGTCTATTTCTCTTTTTTCCATAGCTGTCATCTTTAGAAATTACTGCTTCCGGTATTCCTTGGGCGAGAGGCCGGTATGATGCTTAAAGTATTTGCCGAAGAACGACTGATTGGCGAAGTGCAACTCGTCGGCTATCTCCTGAATGCTCTGCTCGGACGATTTCAGCATGGCTTTCGCTTCCAGAATCACCAGGCTGTCAATCCACTCGCCCGCCGTCTTTCCACTCACCTCTTTCACCACGGTGGAAAGATGCTTAGGGGTAAGGAACATCTTGTCAGCATAATAAGACACGCTCCTCTCCTCTTTATAGTGTTCGGAAACATACCGTATGAAGCGTTCAAACAAATCTTCCTTGCGGCTTTTCGGAGTACGCTCCTTAGCGGTATGCCCCTGATAGATGTCGTATATCTCGTAGAACAAAGCCAGCAACAATCCCTGCGTAATCTCCTTGCGGTACGGGTTGTCTTTCAGCTTCACCTTGCTCCACAGGAAAGAGTGATATTCCTCGAACGCCTGCAACTCGTCGGCGGTGATATCGATGCAAGGCCGCTCCTTTATCATGAAAAACATGGGAAACAACTGCATGGTAGGTATCACCAAATCCATGAAATCTCTGGACACCGCTATAAAGCTGCCGGAGAAATCATCGGAACGTTCGCCCTGCTGCACGATTTGCTCGGGCAGGATGATACAAAGCACTCCCTCTTTCATTTCATATTCCTGCAGGTTGATGTTCATCTTACACCGGCCTTTCCGGCAGACAGCAAGGCAGGCGGCGTTCAGGCGCGTAGGATATGGCGTAAAAGGAATATCCCTTATATCATCAAAAATAGCGAAATCATTGCCGATAAAGTCAATCATGGGCAGATGCTGTATTCCGGAGATATCAACGTTGCGTATCTGTTTTGTATTCATTGTTCTTGTGCTTTGCCGGCAAATATAGGATTATTCACGGAATTATTAATTTAAAAATCGTGAATGTTATCCTAATTCATTATTTTAAAGCCGATAAAGAACGTACGCGGCTGTGTAGGTCCGTAAAAATAACCGGCATCGCGAAACTCTCCCTTATCCAAATCCTTCTGGAAACTGTTGAAAATGTTTTGCACGCCCGTATTCAACTGAAACTTGATATGGTCGTGCAGCACGAAGGTATAGTTCAGTTTCAGATTGAGGTCAAAGAAGTGGGGCGTATTCTCCATGCGGTCTTTCTCGATATACCCGGCGTAGTGCGGCACAATCATCTTGCCCGTATACGTGCCCGACAGAGAGAAGTCGAAATTCTTCACCGGGGCGGACGAGAACGTAAAGTAGCCGTAATAGTCGGGCGTGCGGGGCATACGTTTGGTGGTCAGGTCTTCACCGTCCACCTGCGTCCAAACCTCTTCCCGGGTATAGCGGCTGCGCTGCGCGGTAAAGCCCAGCTGGAACTGCGCTTCCTTGCCATGGGCAATCTTGGCGTCGAGGTTGGCGCCGTACACACGGGCGCCGTTACCGTTACGGCGCTCCTTAATCACATCGCCCATATCGTTCTTGCCGATATCCTCGAGCACGAATACATGGCGCAGGTCGGTATAGAAACCCTCTACGAGGATATTGGCCTGCCAGTGTCCCAGCCGGGTGGTCCAGTCCACCGAACCGCTGTAACTGTTGGAACGCTCCTCGCGCAGGTTGTCCGCCAGCTTGATTTGCACGCCTTCGCCGCCGACCGCGGTTACATGCAGGTCTTCGTCGTACGCTTGCGGCGCGCGGAAACCGGTGGAGTACGTCAGGCGCGCCTGAAAATCCTCGGCGGGCTTATAAAGCAGGTTGACGCGGGGACTGAATATCAGCTTGTCTATCAGGTTGTGCTTATCCAAACGGGCGCCTACGAGCATGGTCAGCACATTCATCTTCCACTCGTTCTGCACGAAGGTGCTGGCGATGCGTACATCCTGCCGCATGTCGCGGTGATAGCCCGTCATGACATCGTGCATGGAGTTGTTCTGATACTCCAGTCCGCCCGTAAAGGTGGCGGGGGCGAAGAGGCAGTTGTCCATATTGCCTACGTACATGCCGCCTGCCACCCAGGTCAGGTCGTTCGTCTTGCCGTAGGCGTTCATATCCTTCTGCGCGCCGTAGTAGCTGTTGCGGTCGGTGTGCTGGATAGAGCCGTACAACGATATTTTATGCTTATACTCGCGCCAGAAGAGGTCGTAGCTCAGTCCGCCGCTGTTGATGATGTGCCTGGTCTGCTCGGTGATGTCCGTTTCGTGCGGCTGAAGGTCGAACTTGTTGCCGCCGCGGCGGAATTCGTTGGTAGTGTGATACTCCAGGTTGATGCGGCTGAAATGCGTGGGACGGTAATAGGCGCGGAAGCCGAAAGTATTCATGTTCAGCTTGCCCAGTTCGGAAAAACCGTCACCGTCGCGGTCGTAAGGATTGCGGTTGCGGTAGCTTTCGTAGAGGGCGATTCCATAGGAATTGTCTTTGGCCACCAGAGAGACGTTCCCGCCCATGTACTGCTCCCAGGACTTGCCGTCCATATTGGAGAACATGCTCGATACCTGGAAGGAGTTGTTGATGGGGTCTTTGGTGATGATATTGATGGTTCCGCCCACGGCATTGGCGCCGAACAACGCCGAACCGCCGCCGCGCACTACCTCTACCCTTTCAATCATATTCACCGGTATCTGCTCCAAGCCGTACACTCCGCTCAGCGCGCTGATGATGGGACGGCTGTTAATCAGGATTTGCGAGTAAGGGCCTTCCAGACCGTTGATACGTACTTGGGGGAAACCGCAGTTCTGGCAGTTGTTTTCCACACGCAAGCCCGACTGGTAGTTGAGCGTCTTGGCGAGGTCGGTGGAGTTCACCATTTCGAAGAGCTTGGCGCTCATCACGTTCACCACCACAGGAGCCGCCTTCCGGCTTACCTCATTGCGATTGGCGGAAACCACAACTTCATCGGTCATGAAGCTTTCTTCCTGCAACTGGAAATGTACCACCGCCGTAAAGTCCTTGTTGACTTCAATCTCTTTTTCCTGCGTCTTATAGCCTACCGCAGAGACGCGCAACGTATACTTACCGGCCGGCAAGTTCTTGAACTCAAACTGGCCTTCTTCGTTGGATACCGTTCCCTGTCCGCTGCCCACAATCAAAACGGTGGCATACGGTATGTTCTCTTCCGAACCTTTCACAAGGACATGGCCGGAAATCATATTGCCTTCCCTTATCGGGTTTGCGGCAATAGCCGCGCCGATACTCACCACGGTAAGCATCAACGCCAATATATAATGTTTCATTTGAATAATCGCTTTTATTTCTGTTACAGATTCAGCTCGTACGGGCTGACCTTCAACATTTACTCTTTAAAAAATCAGTTGTTTAACGGTACCATTCCGGTATCAACCGTAGGTACGGCAAATACCAAGCGTTGGTACGGCGAATACCAAGCATTGGTACGACAGATACCAAACGTCGGTACAACGAATACCAAGCGTTGGTACGGCAAATACCGGACGTTGGTACAGACAATATCAAAGGGTAACGGAATAAGGGGGAGCGCGGAGAGAAATCATCCGATACGCTTTTCCCTTGATGACGGACGTATCGGTTTCGTTTTCCACCACCCGCAGCAAAGAACGCATCGGGTGTTGTATTTCTCCGCAATCCGGTTTGTCCGAACTGAAGTGCGACAACAAACCGATAGCAATCAGCGAAGTAGCGGAGTGTGAATGCTGGTTATGAAAAGGGTGAGAGTGGGTAATCAATACCCCGTTGACGTAATGGACGTGAGTAAACGCCGTTACGCTTGCCTGGTACCCTACAAAGAGTACCAGCAAGCATAATGCGTATATGGTTCTTTTAATCCTTTTCACGTCTTATTATCCGCCTTTTGACTTTAAGGCCGCAAAGTTAGTGATTATTCCTGAACTTTACCAAACAAGAACTCATAATCACGTTTTGAAGCGGGAACAGCCCACTCCTCGGGAACAAATTTCCACTGGCCGAGCGCACGGGGTTCGATTACTTTCTTCCCCTCGATGTACTGCATCAGGTAGTAGCGCAAATCCTTGTCGGTAGAGCTGACGATGCGCTCTTTCAGTTCATCCTGCGGAATGCCGGCGCCTTTTGTCAGCAGCTCCCCGCCGCCGTTGCCGCGGTAAGAGTTCAGGGCTACCGTGTACATCTTATTCATATCGAACGGAGTACCGTCCGCCATGCTGAGAATGGTTACTTTCCGGCCGCTCGGCTTCGTAACGTCCACCGTGTAGATGATGCCTGCGGCGGAGTCGAAGTTGAAACTGAAATTCTTGAAAGCGGCTCTGTCCGCCGCACCTTCACGGGGCTTGTCGCGGAACAGCAGGATATGGTCGTCGGGAGAAGTCATGCGGTTCGTCCAAAGGTCGTAGGACATCTCCAAAGCGTCGTGCACTTCCTTACCCGAGAGCTTCATGGTGTAGAGCATGTTTTCGTACTTGTACAGGTTGAACATATCGTACACGTAAACGTCCCCTTCCTTTATCCGGGTGTCGTATGACAGAGGGGCGGCCAGCGAAATCTCGGCGCCGCTGATATTCAGTTGCAAGGTATGGATAAGGTCGATGAAGGCGGACGAACCGAAATAGGCGGGACGGGTGGAGATGGTTTCCGTGAAACGCCCTATCTTCTTCGATACGAAATCCTGAATGGTGGCGTACTGTGACGCGAAATGTTTCATAAACTCGTCGCTGACGCCGTATGCTCCGGTTTCGGTCAGCACGCCGTCAATCTTCTTGTCTGTGACCTTGCCGTCGCGCAGCGTCACGGTGATGTCTATGTCGCTCACCACCACACCGTTGCTGGCGGGGTCGATAACCAGTACGGAGTCGCCTGCGATGTTCCGCACTTTCTTACATTCGCGGGCGTGGTCGTGTCCCATCAGTACGATATCGAAGCCCGGAACATTGCGGGCTACGTCCAGCGAGGCGTTCTCCCGGTACTTGCCGCCCATCAGCAGGGCGTCCTGTCCGGCATGGAACATGCCGATTACGATGTCGGGACGCTCCTTTTCACGGATTATCTTCATCCACTTGCGCGCCGTTTCTTCCATGTCGTCAAAGCGGAGCCCTTTCCACAGGTTCTCGGACAGCCACACCGGAATGGCTGGGGTTATCATGCCGAGGACGACAATCCTCACTCCGTCGCGTTCGAGCGTCACGTACGGCGGGAAGTGGGTTTTGCCCGTAGCCGTTTCGATGATGTTGGCGCCCAGTACGGGAGCATGGCAGTCGCCCGCCCAACGGTCGAACACGGCACGTCCCGTTTCCACGTCGTGGTTGCCCATGTTGCCGGCGTTATATCCCATGAAGTTCAACATCTCGGCCGCTACGTGGGGAGATACCGTATCTATATAATTGTAATAATAGGCGGTGGGCTGCCCTTGCAGGATATCGCCGTTATCCAGCAGAATCAGATTGTCCTTATACGTCTCACGCTCTTTCTGCACGAAAGCGTACACGCGTGCCAGACTTCCGACGGCATCCCGTTGGAGAATGAAATCACGGGGATAAAAGTTCCCGTGTATGTCACTGGTCTGCACTATTTTCAATTTCACTTCCTTATCCTGCGCGGCAACCGTGCCGATAAGCAGGAAAATACATACAAAACAACAAGTCAGCTTTTTCATATATCTTTGGTTTATCATATAGCTCATCTGTTTCATAAATCCAGCGGGTGGGTAAACACAAAACGGGCGCCGCGGGTGTACTGCGAATCTATCCATATCCTGCCGCCCCACTTCTCCACAATCAGTTTGCAGATGGACAGCCCCAGGCCTGTGCCTTGCGCGTATTCGTTCAGTTTCTCGAACCGTTCGAAGACCCGCTTCCGCTTCTCCGGCGGTATGCCGCAGCCGGTATCCGATACGGAGAACAGGGCGGTGCGGTTCCGCATGTCCGGTTCGAGTTTCAACGTTATCGTGCCGTTCTCCGTAAACTTGTCCGCATTGGACAGCAGGTTGATGACCACTTGCTGCAAACGCTGGATGTCCGTACGGATTTCCAGGCTGTCTGCGGCGCTTTCAAACACTATCCGGTTGGACGACCGGCGCGCCTGTGTCACGGAAGCCGTCACCTGCGTGCAGACCTGTACCACGTCGCACTTCTCCAGGGTGAGAGTAACGCGGTCGGCTTCCAGGCGGGACACATCCAGTATGTCGTTTATCAGCCGGAGCAGCAAGTCCGAGTTGGCTTTGATTATCTCGAAATATCCGCGCTGGTCGTCTATGGCGGTATCTCCGGCGGAAAGCACGTCCGAGAATCCCACAATGGCGTTCAGCGGCGTACGTATCTCATGGCTCATATTGGCGAGGAACGCGCTTTTCAGGCGGTTGGACTCTTCCGCCCTGTCCTTCGCCTCACGCAGGGCGGCTTCGGACACTTCCAGCTCGTCTTTCAGCCTCTTGGTGCGGTAGAAGAAATAGAGCGTGATGAGCAAGCCCGTCAGCAGGATGACCAGAACGGCAGCCACTCCCCATATATGGTACTTATATTGCTCATAGAAGCCCGGAGTGACATTCACCAGCCGGATGGGGCCGGGAATCGAAGCGATATCGAGCTTCCTCTCCTTCACCAGTTTGCCGTCCATGACGGTTTCGCAGGATATAATCTCTATCTCGGAGTTCTTCGGGTTTGCCAGCACACGGACAGCCTGCCGCGCCATATCCCTGCCCAGCGCACGGTAGACGGGCACTACTCCGCCCACAGCCCAGTAGCCGATGCCTACGGACGTAATGGAGAATGCGGGCAGGCCGGGAGCGGCTTCCATCATGGCATAAGTGGCGTTGCGCATGAAGTAACCGTCGTTCATGTCCACGCGCCATGTGCCCATCAGCAGAACGGTGCGCGGGGGCAGCGAGTGCAGTTTGTCACTGATGGTATAAATCGTGTTGACACGCCCGTCCAAGAGGATAAGGCTTAATTCGGGGAATTTCTTCATCTCTTTTACCACATGCGCCTGCAAGGTTACGCCACCGTAGCTGTTGTCGGAGATGAAGGCGATATGTTCCGTTTGGGGGTACAACCGTTTTATCATGCGGATATTGGCGGCCACATCGTACTGATAGACAAAGCCGCTCTTAATCGGGGAGCCGGCGAAGTCGGCGAAGAAGTCCAGCGACTCCGGCATCCATGTCTTCAAGTCCGCGCCCTGTTCCGGCAAAAGCACTACATTGCGGCTGGCAAGCGCCGTCATTACCGGAACGTCGCCCCGGACGGAGTCTTCCAGAGACAGATAGGCAGCCCACGCTTCCTGTCCTATCAGTATGACGAGCGAGGGTTCTTTGGTATCCCGGTACTTGGACAGGATGCCCGCCATTCTCGTCTTCCACAAGGGAGACTCGGAGAAACTCTTGCAGTTCATGTTCTCCAGCTCCACACCGCATGTACCGCCCAAACGCTGAAACTCTTCCATGAAGTTGGAAATGTTGTCCGAAGTTTGGCGCGAGTCCGGATTATAAGAACTGATAATCAGTACAGGATGGTCGCCCGTCGCAGAAAAGGCCGGGAGCATGAGGGAGAAGAATGCCGTCAGGCAAAGCAGTGTTCTATAAAGTATTTTCTTGGATTGTCTCATTTAACGTCCTCCTGAACTGTCGCAAAGATACAATAAAACTCAAAAAAGGCGTAAAGAAAGATTGTTTTTCGTACTTTTGGCGCTCATTATTAAAAAGAAGCTGACATGACACAAATCTTTCACAGCATGATAGCTGCCATTCTCGGCATATCAGAAAAACAAATCGGGCAGACACTCGCCCTGCTCGATGACGGAGCGACCATCCCGTTTATCAGCCGCTACCGTAAGGAAATGACGGGCGGGCTGGATGAAGTGCAGATAGAATCCATCCAAAACCACTACGAAAAGCTGAAGGAAACGGCCAGGCGGAAGGAGACCATCATCGGCACCATCCGCGAACAGGGGAAAATGACTCCCGAACTGCAAAAACGTATCGATGAGACATGGGACGGCACCGTCCTCGAAGATATTTACCTGCCTTACAAGCCCAAACGCAAAACCCGCGCGGAAGCCGCCCGCCAAAAGGGGCTCGAACCGCTTGCCACCCTATTGATGCTCCAACGCGAGCCTCATCCCCGGCAGCGCGCCGCCGACTTTGTGAAAGGGGATGTGAAAAGCCCGGACGACGCCCTGAAAGGCGCGCGCGACATCATCGCCGAACAGGTAAGCGAGAACGAGCGCGCCCGTAACACATTGCGCAACACCTTCGCCCGCCAAGCCGTACTGACCGCCAAGGTGATAAAAGGCAAAGAGGAAGAAGGAGCCAAATACAGGGATTATTTCGACTGTGCGGAACCCTTGAAGCGGTGCAGCTCGCACCGTCTGCTCGCCATTCGCCGCGCCGAAGCGGAAGGCTTGCTCAAAGTGAGTATCAGCCCCGACGATGAAGAGTGTGTGGAACGGTTGGAACGGCAGTTTGTACAGAGCGGCAACGCTTGCGGAAAGCAGGTGGCGGAAGCTGTGCAGGATGCTTACAAACGTCTGCTCAAACCGTCCATCGAGACCGAGTTTGCCGCGCAAAGCAAGGAACGCGCCGATGATGAAGCCATCCGGGTATTCGCGGAAAACCTGCGGCAGTTGCTGCTCGCGTCGCCGTTAGGACAGAAAAGGGTGATGGGAATAGACCCGGGATTCCGTACCGGCTGCAAGGTGGTGTGTCTGGATGCGCAGGGTAACCTGCTGCACAACGAGAACATCTACCCGCACCCGCCGGTAAACCAGGGCAAAGAGGCGTTTGCCAAACTGCAGAAGATGATAGAAGCCTACAAAGTGGAAGCCATCGCCATCGGAAACGGTACCGCCAGCCGGGAAACGGAAGATTTTCTGAAACGGCATACGTTCAACCGGGAAGTGCAGATTTTCATTGTCAGCGAGCAGGGCGCTTCCATTTATTCCGCTTCCAAAATCGCCAGGGATGAGTTTCCCGAATACGACGTGACGGTGCGCGGCGCCGTATCCATCGCGCGCCGGCTGATGGACCCGCTGGCGGAGCTTGTCAAAATAGACCCGAAATCCATCGGCGTAGGGCAATATCAGCACGATGTAGACCAAAGCAAGCTGAAGAAGTCACTCGACCAGACCGTAGAGAACTGCGTAAACCTGGTCGGCGTCAATCTGAACACCGCCAGCAGTCATCTGCTTACATACATTTCGGGACTCGGCCCCCAACTGGCTCAAAACATCGTGAACTATCGTGCCGAGAACGGAGCATTCGCTTCCCGCAAGGAGTTGATGAAAGTTCCGCGTATGGGCGCAAAGGCCTTTGAGCAATGCGCCGGCTTCCTGCGCATACCGGATGCCAAGAACCCGCTGGACAATACGGCGGTGCACCCCGAGAGTTACCATATCGTAGAGCAGATGGCCGCCGATTTGGGATGCAGCGTAGCCGAACTGCTCGCCAACAAGGAACTGCGCCTGAAGATACAGCCCGAACGGTATCTCTCTCCCACCGTCGGAATGCCCACCTTGAAAGATATTCTGCAAGAGCTCGAAAAGCCGGGACGTGACCCTCGCGGCCCGATCAAAGTATTCGAGTTCGACAAGAATGTACGCACGATTGATGATTTGCGCGTAGGTATGGAACTGCCGGGTATCGTGGGGAATATCACCAATTTCGGCGCTTTCGTCGACATCGGTATCAAAGAAAACGGCCTGATACACCTCTCGCAACTTGCGCAGAAGTATGTATCAGACCCTAATGAGATTGTGTCCATCCACCAGCAGGTACGCGTAAAGGTACTCAGCGTAGATACCGAACGGAAACGCATACAGTTGACGATGATCGGGGTGGAGCAAGGGAAGGGATAAATGAGGAATGAAGAATGAGGAATGAAGAATGAAGAATTTGGCTGCGCAACGCAAACACGCCGCAAGGAAATTCTTCATTCTTCATTCTTAATTCTTCATTTTTTTCTATAAGTCAGCTTGTCTTTGCCGTTACCGAAGAGGTTATCGCCTAAAGTTGTGATTTTATCGCCGGTGGCAAGGACGTAGCGAAGGTTGTCGCATCCCATGAATGCGCCGTATTCTATGGCTGTTACGCCGGGGGGAAGCTCCAATGTGCCGCATAACCGTCCACATCCGCTAAATGCACGTTGGCCGATGCTCTTTAAGGCATGGGGCAGTGTGATGTTGAGCAGGTATTTCTTTTGAGTGAATGTATAGTCGGGAATGACCGTGGCGTTACATTTGGACAGGTCTGCGCTTACCAGGTTGGGCATATAATTGCGTATCAATGTGAAGTCCGCTTCGTCCATTTTACCCTCTACCGTAAGGAAGTTGACATCTTTGGGCTGTATGCCGGCGCGAATCAGTTCGCTGGCAAGGCTGCCCATCGTAGCTATCTGTACAGTGGCTCCCACCGGTTCGCCTTCTATGAAAGCAAATGTCTCCCACCGTTTGCCGCGGCGATACGAGTCGCTGCTGCCCAGAGGGACGAATATGGCTGTCACGCTGTCGGCCAGGGCTTCGGGCAGCAAGTTCGGGGGAGTTTTTTTGCGTATACGGCAAATCTTCAAATTGGTACATCCCTTGAATGCACCGTCTTCGATGTTCTTGGTCTTATCGGACAGGATGACCTGCGTCAAAGATGTCTTTCCGATAAAAGTACTGTCGCTAAGCTGCTTGCAAAAGGCGTAGGACGGAATGCAATTGGCCGGATAGATATAGAAGCGGTCGGGATGCGTACCGTTCTTTCCGGCATACATGCTGATAGACGCATTGGATATATCCAGTATTTGCAGTTTCTTGAACTCATCCCGCAGATGGCGGAAATCAATCGCGTTCAGTTTGCCTTGCAGGACAAGGTGCGTAATCTCATTCGCCTCATCTTCGGTCAGCATTTCCACCAAAGTGCCGGGCTTGGCAACGGTATAGCGCTTGGAAGTCTGGGCAGAGGTGTTCAATATCATAATGCCCAATCCGGCGGCCGCTAAAAGTATTTTTCTCAGGTTCATGTTTTAAGTGTCAGCTTGATTTGATTTTCCAAATATAAGAAGAAAACGTCAACCTTGAATAATGATTTCTCTTTTTATTGCTATTTTTGTCGGATATTAATTAACTGAAATTATTTTTTACGCATGGAAACCATTGGAAATGAGCCCAAAGCCAAACGTTTTGGAAAAGTGGCAATCGATATCATATCTTTTGTCACGCTTGCTGTTATCATCATTACAATACTAGGTATACCTTTCTCGTCAGTATTGCAAAAGCTGGGTAAGGAAGGAGCCGATAAGATGTTCTATTTTGTCCTGAGCGAAACACTGATGCTGATAGGTATATTCCTCTCCGCTTGGATTGTATGGCATTTCCGAGGAGTTTCATTAACCGGATTGGGACGCTCTTTGGCGATACGTAAGAAAGATTTGTTATCAGGAATATCACTGGCAATCGTTCTTTATGCGGTAGGATTCGGCGTATCCTTATTGGCAGGAGCGATAGAGATTGCAGGAGTTGTATTCAATCCTTCTTCCTTATTGATTAGCTTTGTTTTCTTTTTGCTGGTAGCCATTACAGAAGAATTCGCATTGCGGGGGTTTGTATTGGAGCGTATGCTGCAAGGCGGGGTGAATAAGTTTTGGGCATTGTTTCTCTCCGCCACCCTGTTCTCGCTGGTTCATATAGCCAATCCGAACTTCGACTTTCTGTCTTTTATCAACATCCTGCTGGCAGGCATTCTTTTAGGTTCTTCTTATATATACACGCGTAATCTCTGTTTCCCGATAGCTTTACACTGGTTCTGGAACTGGATACAAGGTCCGGTTTTGGGTTATGAAGTCAGTGGAAATAAATTTTGTGACGGTTTGCTGACGCTCCATCTGCCCGAGGCCAATCTGATAAACGGCGGAGCTTTCGGTTTTGAAGGTTCCATACTTTGTACGGTACTAATGGTAGCGGGAACAGCAGTGATTTTAAAAATGTTCAGAAAAAATTGATAACAATTAGTGGTTAGTGATTAGTGATTAGCGATTAGCGATTAGTAAGCTGCGCCATATATGGTGAGATACCAATCGCTAATCGCTAATCACTAATCACTAACCACTACTTATTATACATCTTCGCTCTCAATTCCTTGATATGGTCCGAAGTGATATATTCATCATACTCCATCATCTTGTCGATAATACCGTTCGGTGTCAGCTCGATAATACGGTTCGCCACGGTCTGGATGAACTCGTGGTCATGGGATGAGAACAGGATATTGCCTTTATACGTCTTCAGATTATTGTTGAATGCCTGAATAGACTCCAAGTCAAGATGATTGGTCGGAGTATCCAGAATCAAACAGTTGGCATTGCGCAACTGCATACGCGCAATCATACAACGCATCTTCTCGCCACCCGACAATACGCTTGCTTTCTTCAACACCTCTTCGCCGGAGAAAAGCATACGGCCGAGGAAACTCTTCATGTATACCTCATTGCCCTCGCCGAACTGGCTCAACCAATCTACCAGATTCAAGTCCGTATTGAAAAAGGCAGTGTTATCCAGCGGCAGGTAAGCGGTGGTAATCGTTACGCCCCAGTTGAAAGTTCCCGCATCCGGCTTCATATTCTCGTTGATAATCTCGAACAAGGCGGTCATAGCACGCGGATCATGTGAAAGGAATACGATTTTATCCCCTTTCTCCACATTGAAGTTCACATCGCGGAACAATACCGTACCATCTTCCAACGTTTTTGTCAGTCCCGAAACTTCAAGAATCTGATTGCCCGGTTCGCGTTCGGGAGTGAAGATGATACCCGGATATTTACGTGACGACGGTTTGATTTCTTCCACATTCAGTTTCTCCAGCATCTTCTTACGGCTGGTAGTCTGCTTGCTCTTTGCCACATTGGCGCTGAAACGGCGGATAAACTCTTCCAGCTCTTTCTTCTTCTCCTCGGCTTTAGCCTTCTGGTTCTGTTGCTGACGGAGAGCCAACTGGCTGGATTCATACCAGAAACTATAATTACCGGCAAAGAGGTTAATCTTTCCGTAGTCGATATCCACCGTATGCGTACACACGGAGTCAAGGAAGTGACGGTCGTGGCTCACTACCAAAACGGTATGTTCAAAATTGGCAAGGTACTCTTCCAACCAGGTTACGGTGTCCATGTCCAAGTCATTGGTAGGCTCGTCCAGCAGCAAGTTATCGGGATTGCCATACAAAGCCTGCGCCAGCATGACACGTACTTTTTCCTTATTGTTCAGCTCGCCCATCAGCACGTAATGCTTGTCTTCCTTGATGCCCAACCCGCTCAATAAAGCGGCGGCGTCACTTTCCGCATTCCAGCCGTCGAGCTCGGCGAATTTCTCTTCCAGTTCGGAAACTTTCAAACCGTCCTCATCCGTGAAGTCTTCCTTGGCATAGAGCGCCTCACGTTGTTTCATAATGTCCCACAACACCGTATGCCCCATCATTACGGTATCCATCACCGTATAGGCATCCCACTTAAAGTGGTCCTGACTCAATACAGACAGACGCTCGCCCGGTCCCAGCATGATAGAGCCCGTCGTCGGATCCAAATCTCCCGAAATGGTCCGCAAGAAAGTGGACTTTCCCGCACCGTTGGCACCGATTATACCATAACAATTACCACTTGTAAACTTCAAGTTTACATCATTAAACAACACTCTTTTACCAAACTGTACCGATACGTTCGAGACTGTAATCATCTTTATATTTACTATTTTATTATGTACTACTTACTATTTAATACCTATAACTCTGCGAATTGCGGGCACAAAGATACGAAATAATACGGTAAAACAGCTTACAACAAGTTAACTTATTGCATGATATGAAGTTAAGTAAACATCTGCAATGAAGTTAACTTACTGCAACCTATCAAGTTAACTTACTCCCCGCACGATGTTAACTTCCTATTTATGGAATATTTCGCTGTCAATCTGACATAAAAGTATTACCTTTGCAGCGTTTTTGGCAAAAGCCGTCAATTTGGCAAAGTTTTTGCTATCAAAACCGTATCATATTAACTTAAACCCTTGACAGCAATGAAAGCAAAATCATTTTATAAGAATAACAAGCATAACAATATGGACCCGAAAGAAAAAGAAAACATCAACGAAGAAGAGTTGAAAGAGCAAGCCGTCCAAGACGAGAACGGCGAGGAAACAACTGAAAAAGAAGAGGTTGCCCTGACTGAAGAAGAGAAACTCGCTCAGGAATTGGAAAAGGCCAATGCAGAGATTGAAGACCAGAAAGACAAGTATCTGCGTCTCTCCGCCGAGTTCGACAACTACCGTAAACGTACAATGAAAGAAAAAGCCGAACTTATCCTGAATGGCGGAGAAAAGAGCATCAGCAGTATTCTTCCTATCGTGGACGACTTTGAACGCGCCCTGAAAAACATGGAGACCGCCACCGATGTAGCTGCCGTAAAAGAAGGCGTGGAGCTTATCTACAACAAGTTTATGACGGTATTGGGTCAGAACGGTGTCAAAGTAATCGAAACCAAAGAACAGCCGCTTGACACAGACTACCACGAAGCCATTGCCGTAATCCCGGCTCCCGACGAAGCTTTGAAAGGTAAAATTCTGGACTGCGTACAAACCGGTTACACGCTAAACGACAAAGTAATCCGCCATGCCAAAGTAGTGGTTGGAGAATAACATACACAGTTATATGGAAAAAAGAGATTATTACGAAGTACTGGAAGTCGAAAAAACAGCATCGGTAGAAGAGATAAAGAAAGCCTATCGCAAGAAAGCCATCCAATATC
>CEAX01050117.1_pt1 | contig 43126 bp, 77 predicted proteins | sample 554721 | NCBI WGS metagenome assembly CEAX01 (sample SAMEA3182098, study PRJEB8094) | gut metagenome | biome: human; feature: gut; material: Stool; isolation source: human stools | place: Canada | collected 2012-05-30 | reverse complement strand
CCGTAAATGTCACCTGCGACCCGTCGCACTTCAACCACGCATCCCCCAAACTCTGCGCTGGGCTCGTCCGGATGGTGCCGATGGGTACGATGCGGTCGACCATGTGCCGGAACGCGTCGTCGACAAGTGGGTTCGCATACGGCAATCTGAGAAAGCGCCCCGTGGAATCTTGGAGCATTGTGCGCGTGTTGAATGGCGTGCCGGTATCGTCCGGGTCGTCTGCACGCGTCATGTCGTAAGTATCTGTCTGTCCGGCAACGGGCTTGAGCTTTACCCGCCCCGGAAATTTTGGAGTTCGGTCTTTCATGTTATTCCCCCATGTCTCCTGCGTATAGTTCCGCGTCCGCGTAAACCCAGCCGACCTCCCGACTCTCCAACACGTCATCTACGGCGATGATCGTCTTTTCGATGTTGTTCGCGCCCTCCCAGTCTAGTTCGTTGATTTTTGCCGGAGGGCGCGGGGCAGGATTGACAACTGCGTCGTATACGGCGTTCGCGGATTCGATATAAGCGTCCATAACGTCTTTGTCGAGCACTTCGTCAGAACCATAATCCTCCCGCACTTCTGCCGGAACGTCGATACAGTGCGTTCTCAGCCGGTCACGGATAGTGATAAGAGCCGTGCCGACGCGGTTCAGGTCAGACGCTTTGTAAGAGCCTTTCAAGCCCGCTTTAAAGTCTGCCTTTTCCTGCTCCGTGAAGTCGCTCCACAGCTTCTTGTAAAGCTTCTCAGAATAGGAAGCGTCCGCCTGCGTCCGGTCGGTGATTAATGTTTTCATAATTCTCATGCAGAAGCCCCCATTCCGACGATGTCGCACTCAGCCGCCGCGATGCCGCTCAGTTTAATGGTCATGCTCGTTATCGTCCCGGTAATGTGATCATCCCACGGAGTTGTGGTGTCTACATAGTCACCGGGAAGCTCCTTGTCCATGACGATCTGAACGCTGTGCGTCTGCCGCCGCATATAATAGTCAAAGACGTGCTGTGTCACCGCTGCAACATTCGTCGAGTTGACAAGCGTCGCGTCCTTGACCTCAACTACATTTGGCTTCGTGGATGCCGTAATGTTCGGGTTCTGTTTTACCGTGACCGCCGTCGTGTGATAGTACGTTTTGCCGCCGACCTCGACCGTGTCGCTTCCGCTTCCGGACGTGCTGTACGTGTGCGCGGTAACTCTTACCTCGGTCACGATGGCAGACTGGCTGACTTCGCCGCCGACGTAAAGCCGGTTCATAGGAATCTCCGTCGGTGTTTCCTCAGACAGCCTCCATACCTTCACGTTTCCCGTTCCGCTGGTGTCCACCACAGCTCGAAGCGCAAACGCCACCTGCTGCAAAGCTTCCCTTCGCGTGCAATCAGGAATGTATCCTGTTAGCTTCTCGGCCTGTAGTTCCTCCGAAAGCTCCAAGACGAAATACCCGCCGAGGATGCTTTCTAAAACCGTTTTCGCGTTGGCATTAGAATAAACAACGGCCGGGAATGGGTCTTCGTCCAAAATTCCCAAAGCGTCAATGCAGGAAACGTTGTATACGTTTTTGCTTACGCGGGTAGATTCATCGATGTAAAACGTGCCGATTTTCGTCTTTCCGTTGTACGCATAAACGGGCTGCTTCTCTTGGAAAATAAAATCAATATCTTCCATGCTGTCCAGCGTGAAATCCAGCGTGTTAATCGCCAGCTCGTCGGATATGATGTTCAGTTCTTCGGTCGCCTCAACGCTACGAAGCTCCTGCCGCTCGAACTCTCGAACGATGCCGAAAAGAATCAGGGAGATTTTAATGGGTCGGTTTGGCAGATTCGTTTTGTTGAACTGAATCTTGATTTTGTTGTACAGCTCTACAGTTCTCTCGCAGAAGTAATTTCCGGAGTTTGGAAAGAACTTCTGCGCGGCAATCTCCGTGCTCCCGTTGTACCACGAAAGATCGAGGTCGCTGCAATAGTCCCCGGTTTCCCCGTCAAATTTGAAGTAGATGCCGAGGGACGTAAACTGCCCGTCAAGCGAAATCTCAATGGTAGGCGGCGTTTGGAACGTACAGTCTGCGCCGCTCCGAGGTGTCGACCAGAAGCCGACCGGCTCAGATTTTGGCTTGAGCTTTCGCGTGCCGTTCAGCACCCATTGATTCTGCTCTGTCGTTGCCACTGGCCCCTCGAATGCCCCGAAGGGCAGAAGCGAGGTTTTTGAAATACCAATAGACTCGCTTGCTGTCACACTCGCAGCCGCCGCAGAACCAACCGCAACGTCCTCATACACAACTTTTACACTCATAGCGGCGTCCTCTTCGGCTTCATCGCAACAAAATTAAATGTAAGGTTTCCCCATTCGTTCTTCTGTCCGTAAGCTGTCAACAGTTCATCGTCTCCGTTTGCAACATACGCCTCGAAGGTCAATGTCCCTTGTGCATACGGAACGGTGAGGGAATGGCTGTCGACAGGTGCGGAGATTGCTTCGTAGAACCTGTCGTATTCCGCCGGGTCAGTTCCAACCGGGTCAAGCTCCACGCTGTAGTTGTAAAACGTGCCGATGATGTCGCGCACCATCGCGCCGGTCATCACGCGCCCCGCATTATCGCCGTCCAGAACCGCAAAAGAGCGTTTCAGACTGGTTACATGCAGGTTCGGATACGCCGTGCCGTCTAGGGTCAAAACACTCGTCATGCCTTCACCCCCGCCAGCCTTACGCCTACACGCTGCGTTTCTTCGTTGTTCGCCTTATAGACAGCCCGTGCAAACTCTCTGCCGTTGAGCTGCAAGATGATCGTCTGCGACCGTCCGCCGGATTCGTTCATAGCCTGTTTGAATGCCTGCACCATTGTCTCAAGCGGCGTTTCGATGTTCGTTCCGCTCTTCTGGTCGCCCAGCACCGCCATAAACTCCCGGTTCGGCGGAATAACCGCGCCTTCTGCCAGCCTCGGAAGCGCAACCTGACTGACAAGCGGAATGCTGATGCCGAAGGACTTGCCGCCGATGATGGGAACCCAGTCCGGAATCTCAAAGTGGATGGTATTCAAAGCGGAAATCAGAAGGTTGATACCGTCGATAATGAAGTTGATCGCCGCCTCAATGATGGCAACAATGTTGTTCCAGATACCCTTGAAGATCTCGGTGACACCCTGCCATGCCTTTGTCCAGTCTCCGGTAAATACGCCAACAATGAAGTCAATGACGCCCTTCAAGATGTCCTTGATGTTTTTGTATACATCTGAGACAAATTTCCCATATGTTTGAAATATTGATGCAAGCAGCGGGCTCTTGGATTGCAGCCATGTGATAAACATGTTCCACGCATCCTTGATGGAGTTCACAATGGCGTTCCATGTCTGCTTCATTCCTTCCCATATCTGCTTAATGCCTTCCACAGCAAGCTTCATGTCTCCGGTGAATACGCCCTTGAAGAACTTCCCGAACCCGTCTATAATATTTTTTAATCCTTGAATCAGTTCTTCTCCATGTCCGGTGAAGGACACAAGCGCAACCAGCGCGGCAAGGAAACCTGCAATCAGAAGTGGAATCCAGCTGCCCGTCAGAAGCGAAATTCCGATACCAGCAGCAAGCAGCCCTGCGATGATCGTAAGCGTATTCACCAAATTAAAGCCGTTTTCGATAACGTCTTTGATACCGACAACCAGCATGGCAAGACCGCCTACAACCAGTGCAATTCCTGCCGCGATTGGTCCGAAGGCGATTGCAAGCCCAACGGCAAGCGCGGCAAGACCTGCCAGCATCCCGAGGAAGTTTTGTAAATCAATCCCGTTATTCCAAGCATCCAACCAGAAGTATACAAGCGCAAACGCACCGGCAACAGCAAGAGCGATACCCCAAATCTTGCTCAGGTCGTTCGTGAACAAGCTCGCGATTTTCCATGCCAGAAGCCCTGCTGCAATCGCTCCTACCAAGCCGAGAATGTCGTGGAGCTTGTCCTCTGCCATGTCAAGATTTGAGAAGTCCGGCGCGATCTCCGTTGATGCCGCGCCACCACCTCCGCCAGCGCCAGACGCTGTGTTGTCTGTAAGCTGGTTGATCTCATCGAAGCTTGCCATGCTTTTACTTGCGTCTTTTGCCGCCGCCCCAACACCTTCCAGCGCCTTCTGCTCGTCGTTCAGCCCTTGTGCGGCTGATTTCTGCGAAGACCAGCTTTTCCCGGACAGCATACCAAAGAACTTCGCGATAGCTGTAACAACCTGTGTCAGAATGTTCACAAGCTTCACAAAAACAGGAATCACGACTTGAAGAATCGGCTGTGCGAGTGTCAAAAGCGCCGCCTTGAGCCGCGCCACGGCTGCGCGTGCTTCGTCGTTCTGCATAATGGTTTTTCCAAGCCATGTTCTAAGACTTTGCAGCGCTCGAGTAATCAGAGAGAACACCAGAACGCGCTTAAAAAGCCCGGAAACACGCTTGCTGAACGTGTTCATGCTGCCGGAAACCTTCTTCGCGGCGGCTTCCATTCGCTCTGTTGCGCCGCTTGCGCTTGTGATTTGCTCCGTGAGTTCTCCGGCTTTTTGCTTCGCAGCGTCCAAAGCAGAAGTCTGCGCGATCACTTTGTCCGTGATTTTTTCATATTTCCCGTCCAAACTCTCAACGATCTTGTCTTGATCTTTTAAGATTGATTCCTGCTCTTTGATTTGCGCCGCGACTTCCGTCTGCCGCCCGTATGCTGCGATATAAGCCTCCGGAGACGCAGACACCTCGCCGGACGTGATCTGCCGTAGCCGCTCGGATTCCGCCCGCAGCGATTTCAGCGCATTTTCTGCCTGTTTTGCAGATTCTTTCGCTGCGTCAAGCTGAGATTTCAGGCCACTCTGCTCTCCGGTGCTTTTTTTCAGCTCGGCTTCCATCTTGTCGATTTTCGCCGTCAGTTTATCAAGCTCCTTCTGCGCGTTTTTTGCGTCGACCTCCGCTTGAACAACGATTCTTCCATCTGCCATTTTCTCACCACCTTATTTTGAAATGCCCCATGCGGCGAGAACGTCTTTCTCTGCCTCTGTGTATGTAACTTTCAAATCGATTATATCCCTGTTCTTTCTGTAGAACTCCCGCTCCTGCTTGTCCAGAGGCTTCCCGTGCGCCTTTTTGTCTCGAATACGAACTACTTGAGCAAACAGGCAGTCTCCAATCTCCTGATAGAAAGACAGGAACGACCACCAGTGCAGATACTCAAGCGCCCTAACCTCGCATCCAGCGATTCTGTTCACGGGGGCAATAATCATGTCGAAGTCCTGCTCCCATGACATCAGCACGGGTTCTCGCTTCTTTTCTTTGCGTTCTTCCCCACGGTCTATAAACCGGAAACACTGGTTCAGAGCTTCCTGATAGTCGCTGGCTGGCATTTCCTCAAAGTCGGGATAGAAGATTCTCAACGATGCCTCCGCCTTGTCCTGCTCGTCCAGCTCGCTATCAACAAGGGCGGTGAGGATATCCAACACCGCCCGATAGTCAGACCGGATTTCGTATTCTGTTCCGTTTACATTGACCGATGTCGGTAAAGACCAGATTACTTTTTCCATCTTTCCATATATTTCTTGATTCTCGGGTTCGTAGCCTTCTGTTCTCTCGCAAAGGTAGTGTCGATCTGGTCGATGATGCCGAGCATCAGATTGCTCCATACAGGCAAACCGTCAGCCAGTGCGAGGACGTTCATAGAGCCGAAAAGAGGCGTACAAAGCGGAACCCCGAAAAGGCTGTCGATCGTATCGCGCATTTCGTTGCTTTCCCGACGCGCAATCTCAAAGATTTCTTTTTTGTTCGCGTTCTTTTCCACTTCTGCCTGATATTTCCGCTGACGATCTTCCAATCCGTTGAACACGTCAAAAATTTTCTCTACAATTTCTACGTCTGTCGGGTTGAACTCGAGCGTTACTTTGTCGTTGATGTTGATTTTTTCAACGCCAGTTGCAATCTTGATGTCCGCCATCTATCGTCCCTCCTTATGCCGCTTCCGGCGTAAACGTGATTTCTCCGTTGGAACCAACCGCCGCAGTGCCGGTGATTCTCTCGCCGCCCGGCGTTACCGTAAGCGGCATGCCTACAAAGCCGCCGCCTTCGCCGCCAAGGCCTGTCGCCTCGATTGCAGCGCCCTTGTATCTCTCTGCAAAAACAGCCGTTTTCTTCGTGCCTGCGTAATGATGCACGATAAGAATGTCCTGATTCGCCAGAGCCGCCGCGTTCTGTTCCTTAACGGCGAGGTTCCAGATATGCGTAAGCGCAACATCTCCGGCATCGAGTTCGCACGGTTCAAAGTCCTGCGTGATGATGGGCTTTTTCATCGTGGTTCTGGTCGTGCCGAGGATGTCCTTGTTGGAATCCTTCTGCCAGTCGTATTCCATGCTGGAATCCGTTACGCGCGTCCCAAGCGGCGACCATACGGCGGCGGAATCAGTGCCCGTATTCACAAAAAGAATCAAAAGTTCTCTGTCTACAGGCTGCCCAGCAACGGTGTTAAAGGTCATATCTGCCATAGTTAAATCACCTCATATTTCATCTTCATTAAGATTTGATGGTCTTCCCATCCGTCCTGATACACAGCGAATACCGCCGCGCGGCTGACCGCTTCCATGCGACGGACACGAACGCCATCTCCAAGAGACGGATAATTCTGCATCGCCCAATCCCCGAAGCGGTTCAGTACCGCATCAGCTTTCAGACGCTTGTCGTTGCTCCCGCCCGGCTTGATACGGGCTATGATCTTGAACTGGTATTCTGCCTCATGCCCGCCGAGCAAGTACCTTTTTGTGATGTACGCTCCTTGAATCACGGACAGAGCCGCGCTTGCGGAATCAGCGGCGAGGAACTCATAATTGATGGTCGCGGCTGGGAGATCGTCATCCGAAAACGAGTTTACCCAGACCATCATTTTTCTGGATATGTCCTGTTCTTCCTCGGAAGAAACAAGCTTTTTTTCTTTTTCAGAGCCCATTTTTCACCGCCTTATCTGCAACGCGAATCCATTTGTCAAGGTTCTCAGCCTTTGAAGCCTCGAACCAGTGTGATTGTGCCTGCGCGTGTCCGGATGTCGTGAACACAAGGTTTTTGTCTGTCAGAACCTTCGTCCCGCCCTTTGGCGCGTATGTGCTGCCAGTTTCCGGGTCAACCATGACTTTCCCGTAATACAGGAATCTTGCATACGGTCCAGGATAGATGATCGCATTACCGTCCACAAGTGTTCTCTGGTCGAGAGAGCCGGTCAAAAACGGCACATACGGGCTTGTATCCTTTTTTACCTGTAATGCCACAATGTGTTCGGCTTTTGTGCAAGCCCGTGCTATAGCCTCCTGAAGCTCGTCAAATCCGTCGGTTTTCACACTGAATTTCAGCATCACGTGCCTCCGACCTGCCAGTGCTGCATAGAAGGACTGCCGAAGTCCTTCATGTCCACCTTTGTCACTTTGTACACATCGTCGTAAAGCATCTCAATCCGTTCTTCCGTCTTGTCCGGTTCGACTACTTCACCTTTCACAAAGAAGGTAGTGCCGCCGTTTCCATCCGTGGAGAGCGTCCAGATTTTGCTTTTATCAGTTGCACGCCAGAATTCTTGCGGCCCGACATAGCGCTTCACCGCGCCTGTCACGCCGTCTACGGCTGGCGAGGAAAACGGAATGTACAGATTCACCGCATCTGCGCCTTCAAGCCCGCTCGCGCGGACGTTGGCAGCTTTCGATGCTTGGAGCATTACGCCGCGAATCACTGTGATATAGCGTTTCTGCGTGTCCTTGAAATCCTGGTCTTGCTCCTGCGTGACGTTGTAGATGGTTACAGTGTGTGGGGCGTACATGCTAAACACCTGCCTCTGTAAAGAAGCCCGGTATGGGCTAGGTATTCACGTGCTACGCTTGCAAGGGCGTTCTTCGCCTCGGAAGCCGCTTTCAATGCAGCTACGGAAGAATCACCGCCGCTGCGAAGCGTCCGGGAATAGCCGCCTACAGTCTCGCTCTGCAATTCTCCTTCATCAGATGCAAGCCCGGCGGACACATTCTTTCTGGCAAGCTCCTGTGCCGTGTCGATCAGCATATACTGGTCGACTAAGGCACAGCAGCACATTTTTACAGCATCCAGCTCTGCAAAATCCTTTGCTCGGTTTTGCGTGTAGTAGTCAAGGAAGGAACTGGCGCGTGTCGCCAATCTGCAAAAGCTGTCAGCGTCTACCGTTCCCTTGTAGATATCGCAGTAGTACTCATAATCGGCGTATATCATTGCGCCAGCTCCTTTCAGTTACGAACCTACCGTCACAGTGGCCGTTCCGGTCTTCGTGCTGTCCTGCTTGGACTTTGCGGTAACGGTAATGCTCGTAGATGTCTCATTGGAAGCGACCGTCAGGATACCGTTTTCCGAAATGGAAGACTTCGCGCCGTTCTGGCTCCACTCGACATCGCTGCTCACAATACCTTCACCTGTGACGGAAGCGGAGAACGCCTTGCTCGCTCCCTTCTTCACGGTTGCAGTAGCCGGGGATACAGTCACTGTAGATACCGTGCCGGCCTTCCCATAAACCGAGAACGGGAACGGGTTGGGAATGTCAACATTGTAAGCGTTGACCGGGTTCGCAATTTCCCAACCGAGACGCATGACCGCACGGAGAGCGACCATATCGTTCTGCATGAGGTTGTAGGTGATTGCCTTCGTGCTCGGGTCCTGAATGACACCTTCGGTGAAGATCTTAAAGGTCATGTCCTGACGGATGGCGTATACCAGCTGCGTCCAGTCGCCGACGATCATCTGTGCCTGTGCCGGGTCAAATGCGCCGTTCATCGGGAAGTACATATCCATACCATCCAAACCATAGCGCGTTGCGCCCTGCATGTCGGACTTGAAGATGGGCTGACCGGTCGTGTCCTTCAGCCCGCGAAGCTTGCCGCGCATCTGGATTGCGGACATAACGCCGTTCGGGTTGAAGCCGTCAAGCTCGACCTTCGCGATCAGGCCGTTCTCGCCCATGATGTCATCAAAGACGCTTGTGCCGACGGGTACGCCGTTACCGGCAGCGATGGCCGAAGGAACAACGCCAGTGCGCCAAGTGCTCGGCTTGTTCGTGCCGAACAAAATTGCCGCGTCAATGACCTTGCCGAAAGCCTCGGTCAGACGGGGCTTGACCTCGCCCCAAATGTCATAATCCGCATCATCGAGAGCAGCCTCGGGAATTGGGACGATAACCGCGATTTCCTCGGCATACAGCTTCTTCTTGTCCCACGCCATCTTGGTGGTCTGCTTGAATGCCTCACCAGCGCCGCTGTCAGTGGCCTCGCCGTTGACAAAGTACGCGGAGGGAAGTGCGTCAAGCACATTAATGGTCTGCGTCTTGCTGGACATATTCGCCAGTCTGCGGCCCATACGAAGAACGGCAGATTCGGCGATAGCGCCCTGCATGATTTCGCGGGTTACGGGTTCCGGGATAAGGCCGGAAAGTGCGGAACGATCAATACTTGCCATGTTGTAATCTCCTTTTCGTTACTTGAGTGCGCCGCGGATCAGATTGTTCATCGCGGCATTGGTATCTGTTTTCTTCTCGCCGCCGCCAACAGCGGCAGACCAGTCGATTTTTACGCCGTCTTGGAACGCGGATGGATCGGCTCTGACTTGAGCCTTGTGCCATTCGTCAAACCCATCAAGCGCACCGTCTTTGATTTCAAGGTGTTTTGCTTTTAGGTCTGCCAAATATGCCTTTTCAGCAGCTTTAGAGCTGAACTTCACGCCCTTTTCAGCAAGCGTCTTGCGGATCACATCTGCGTAGTCATAATCGGCGATCTTGGACTTGTAGCCCTCGATCTCCTTTTTGAGCGCTTCCGTTTCCGCGCTGCCGTTCGCTGCAAACTGCTTGTTCTTCTCCGCTTCCGCGTCCAGCTTGCTCTGAACAGTCGAAAGTGCCTTTGTGATTCGCCTGTCGAACTCCGCCTTGTAAGTGGGGTCAGCCAGTATTTCATCAAAAGTCATAATTTCGTCTTTCATTTTTTGTAAATCCTTTCTATTCCCACAGCGTCATTCCCCGCTGCGTTTTTCATTTTCCGCGATATGCGATACGTTCCAGCCTTTCGTATCTGTCGTACTCGCTATCTGTCATATCTGACCAAATACGGTCGCCATATTTACGCTCCATTTCAGCTTTAAAAGAGCGGTATTCTTTTACCTGTGTCGCCGTACCTGCGTAAGTCGATGAACTTGCGCTAGGGCTATCCGATGTTTTAGCTGAAGAAATTTTGGAGTCTTCAGATTTTACCTTTTCTGTAATTTTGAGAGCTCCATTTTCCACTTTCATCTTTGCAAGGACTCGCGCGTCCTTCATAATGAATTCCCCGGGGTCGTATCCGTCTTCGCCCTCATCAGCTCCGAGCAAATACATGACGCGTCCTTCGTATCCACCGTACTGCATCACCTGTGACGTCCGGTCAATACGAATCGTTGACACGCCATCAAGGTCTTCCGGCTCCGTGCCCGCATCGTCAAAATCACCGCCAAAATTTTGTGACGTGTGTTTCATTGTTTCACCGATATTTTCCGTATCTTCTTCCTGCACACGTAAACCGAAATACATAAAATCTTGTTCGCTGCAGATTTCTTCTGTAAGCTTTTTTGCAGTTGAGAAATCCGATCTGTTAAAGAGTTTGGTTTTGTCCTCCCCAAACTTTCCGCTTTCGCGCATTGCATCTGTCAGGCTCTGTCCGTCTTTGATAAATACCCGCCGCCCGCTGATTGTGCGCCAAACTCCACCTTCGTCTGCCATGTTTGAACCTCCAAATTCAAAATAAAAAAGAGCCAACTACCAAAAAATTCTTAGTAGTTGGCTCCATTCAGCCCTTCCCGGCGAACATTTACGCCGTGGGAATTTATTCAGTTTTCAGCCGTTTTCGCTGGATTGTCTGCGCGATAATTTTCCCGTCTTTGTCTCGCAGCAGCTCCACCCGGAAGCCGGACGCAAGCGCCCGCTCGATGGCTTGCTTTAGATTTTCGTCAATCATACAATACTTTCGTCCTTTCTCTCTGCTCCGGTAACCCTGCAGCCTCGCTGAAAGACTTATACTTGGTGTTCAGGCGGCGAAGCTTGATGTTTGCTGCGGTCGCGTCCTCGGAAAGACCAGCTTCTTTGTATGCGTTTCTAAGCTTCTTCTGCGCGCGGATTTGCCGTTCTATTCGGCGTTGCATCTGCGTCGCTTCATAGGCTGTGTAAGTCTTTCCGTCAAACGTGCAGCCAAGACCATCGTCGATATGCTCAAGCTGTTCATCGGTGTAAGTCCGCTCCGAAACTCCCTGAACAAACGGGTATTTGTGATGCCTACAGTTTGCGCCTGTCAGACCGTCAACATATCCGTAACCGGTCGTTTCCACAAGGTCATCGTAAAGCCCCAGCGGGTCAGGTTCGCCGTTTTTACTCTGGTAATAGACTTTCCCTTGCCATTCTTTGTGGCTTGACCACGGCGAAGCACCCGGCTTGTCACGCGCCCCAGAGTGCGCAGACACTTCAAAGTATCGCGTCTCTAGGTATTCTGCGCTTTGGTTCGTGTACTGGTCGCAGATCTGATTCACGCCGGTCATGACGGCTCTCCGAACAGCAACGTCGATGTGGTCAACGTGTCCGCTTTCGTAATTCACAACTTTCAGACCGCCTGCAAGCTGTTGCACCGCAGACTTAATCGCCTGATTGTAGCTGATCGCCCCGCTCTGAATCTGCATAACAGCAGAATCCAACGCCCACTGATATGCACGCGCAGGCGGGAGCATCGTCCTGCCTTTGTCCACCAAGAATCCCATAGACTGTGTGATGTTATGAAATTCATCAAGCGTCTGCGCTCTGATTGCTTCGATTGTCGCAGTGTTCACCAGAATATCAGGCTGTGTTAGCCCTGCCATGTCGATAACCTCTGTGTAATACTTCTGGTTTCTGGCAATAACGTCACCGAAAAGCTCCTTGAGCTTCTTCTCGCTAATTCCAGAGGTCTTGCGGATTGCTTTTTCAATCTCCTTCGTGTCGATACCATGCGAACGAAGCGCTCTGATTGCCTGAACAGTCACTTCGTTCAGTTGGTCTTTCAGCGCAAGCCTACTACATATCTCATCGAGAAGCGTATCTTCCAAGCCTCGGAATAGTTCGGCAAGTTCTTCTGGAAGTGCGTCTAAAATGGCAGGTGAGAACGGATACTTTTTCACCGCCCATCACCTCACTCTACCTCATTCTCCGGCTCTTTAACAATGTCCTGCGCCTTCGGCAGCGCCGCCTTTGCTGTCGCCTCGTCCTCGTTCATCCACTTCATGCGGAACTCCCAGTCATTCATGATTCCGGCGCTTAAAAGCTGCATATCGCGGGAGAAGTCTGTAGCTTTGTCTTCGATGATGGAATCGTCAAAGTCAATGCTAATCTCCACGTCTTCATTCAGACCGGCATTCATCACAGTATTCCCCAGCCGAAGCAGGATGCGACACAGTTCCACCAGTGCTTGCTCCAGCACTATCTCATGCTTTTTGATTGTGCGGAACATGGTGGAGTTTTCGCTAATTACCTGCGTGGCCGTTGCTACGCTGCCGCCGTCAAAGCGGTAATAGGTTTCGCCGAAACCGCATTTGCTGGAAAGAACGTTCAGTTGGTCTTGCAAGCCTACATTCAGCTGCTCAGTTCTGAGTGTCGGAGAAATCGTCTCTACCACGTTCCCTTGCTGCGTGTCCTCCGGAAGCAGATAGAAACGCCGGTCGTTGTCATCAAGCGTCGGTTCGTCATCTTCCCACCTTGTGGCGGGCATTTTGACCATCATCATCATGGGGCCGTTCTCGAACTCATTGACGTAGCAGTCATAGGCACAGTCAACGCCGCGCAGAACATCAATCGCGTTTGCGTACACAGGGATACCAACCGGAAGCAGGTAGTCAAGATTGTTTGCGATGTTCGGTCTGTCGATGACGAACTGCCTCTTGTCGCTTCCCGTATATACCACAGGGGGGATTCGCTCAAAGCCCGGAACATCGGTGAGCAGTGCGTCGGCAAGCGTTTCGTTTTCGTATCGGTAAATGCTGTTCTCGATGACGTAAAGTCCGTTTTCGTCTTTCCGGTGAATCTGCAAATACAGATAGTTTTTTCCAGCCCGTGTGACCACGCTGTCAAAAGCACACTCTGAAATAAATCCATTCTGCCAAGCCAGCGGAAAAATGTGCTCAATAGTCACATAGTCAAGGGCTATGCCGGAAACATCGCCCGGAATGGTCTCTCCGCTCTCGTTGACCGCTTGGCCGACCACACGGGGGATATACGCTACAGTTCCAAGCGCGGATTTCATTTCCTGCATTTCGTTTGCCTTGACCGTGAAGTTGTTCGACGTCAGAACCCTGTCGATAAACTCCTGTTCTTTCTGCCCCTCAAGCGTGATCTGGACTTTCTCGTTCATCAAGAGGTTCGCCCAGTCCTCACAAACCTTTTTCGCCATGCCGAGGCTTGCACGGTTGCACTTTGTCCACTTATGTCCGTTATATCGCCGGTATTGATGGAACCCCTTGACTTTGCCGACGTACCACGACTTCCAAAGGGACACGTATGTATAGAATTCCTCTGGGATTGTCGTATACCCGAGTTCCTTTAATTTATCGATAACCGTCATGCAATAACTCCCATTCTACGGCTCACAGGCTCTAAGGCGTACCGCGTCGCGTCAATCAGATGATTGTTCGCGTCCGGGTATCCGCTGATAATATCGCCGTCTTTGTTTCTTTCATATTCGTAGCCCACGAACTCATCGTAGGCATGTGGCGTTCGTTTTCTATCAATGACAATCGTTCTTCTCTGCAAGAACTTCATGCCGTATTCGACCGAGCCGGGTCCCTTGACCGCCTCATACGCAGGCAATCCCATTGCCCGTAGGTCAGCCACGCTCTTTGGCTCCGCGCTGTCACAGATGACGCGCAAATTGCCATATCCGCGCTGTTTGATTATCGTCGCGCTCTGCTCGTTCGAAAGCTTATTTTGGTATATCTCGTCAAGCAGGTAGATTGTTTCCCTTGCTTTGTCGTAATGCAGCCGGATAAACGCAAATGGGTCTGGGAACCATCCGAAATCCACGCCCTGATAGATTTTATCGAATCTGGAAACTTCTTCGTCCGTGATCTCCCGAAGTTCGAGCCTGTCAAACACATTGCCGCCGGTCCCAACCGGGATACCGAGGTATTCATGCTGATACGCCCGCTCGTCAGTGGCTTTCAGGTGTTCAGCCTCGTCAATAAACTGCTGCCCCAGCCACTCTGGCGGTGCTTCAAGATACGTTGACTTGTGGCACAGCCTGTCCGCGCGTTCTTCCAAGCTGTCTTTGTTTGCCCAGTTGTCGCGGCTGATCGGCGGGTTATAGCTTTCAAAGTTCCAAAACTTAGAGCCGCCGCGCATCGTAGACTGTAAGATCGTTCGTATTTCCGCACGCCCCGCAAACTGGTCTTTTTCCTCAAAGTGCGTAACAGCGATATAACCAAACGGTACCTTAATGGACTTGATTTTCATTGGGTCGTCCGCACCCCGGAACATGATCTTCTGGCCGGTAGGCTTGTATATCAGTTCCATCGGGGAAACCTTTGCTTCCCAATATGCCGCCATGCCAAGCTCACCGATTGCCCATATGTACTGCGAATAAACGCTATCGCGTATGGTATTCGCAACCTTTCGCAGCACAAGCGCGTGTGTGTTTTGGTTGTTTATCAGCAGCAGGGGAACGAGTACAGACACAGTGGAGGACTTCAACGACCCACGCCCGCCACTAAAATCGTAGTGCGTGTGACCATGCTTGAAAACATCGCGTGCAACTTCGTAAAACGCAGAGCCGATTTTTTCGGAAAGTCGGATTTTAGACATCGATGATCACCTGCACCACATCTTTATCGTCGTTTCCGGTCTTTTCCTGCACCATCGCCCATTTGTCGATCAACGTCCCCATCGCCGTTGTGATCTGGCTCAGGTTCGCCGCCTTCAATTTATCCGGGTCATTCAGCAGTTCCAATCCCTTCCCGATGAAAGAGCATACAAGGTCTTTATGCGCGTCCATGTAGGCTAGGACGTCTGCTGTGTTCTCTTCTTTTTTCTGCTCACACTTTCCCACAATTTCCGCATTTGCAAGAATAATGTTCTTGACTGTTGTAGCGGACACTCCATTTATTTTCGCCGTGGCACAATAGTTGTTCGTCTGAACATAATCCGCCAGTATTTTCTTTTTCTGCCGGTCTGTCAGTCTCGCAGCCATAATCACCACCTCGAAATAGTTATCCTTTTCACGCTCCACCGGATTGCGGTTTCCGGTGGAGCTAAGAAAAAGGAGGTTCCGCAGTACGCTGCGTAGCCGTTGAAAAGGATGAGAACGCAGAGGATACACCTCTACGCTCTCAACGATACACTATGTTTAAGGCTCTCTTACGCAAACTTTTGAATATAAACCACGTTTTTCTGCCACTAAGTAGATAAACTGCCTATGCCATTCCTGAGCTGTGCGCTCCGAGACATATACCACCATAGCAGCGCCCTGTAGGGTGTGTGTACGCTTCCAAAGGACCAGATCAATAAGCTTCAGCCGTTCCGCACCATCGGAAAGCTGCTTTGTTTCTTCGACAGCAGCATCTACCGCGTCGATTTCCTCCCGCGTCATAAGCGTACCGCCCTTGTAGCTTCGTACCATCCATTTTGCGTAGCCCCACCACCCATAGCGCGGTTTGCTCACCACATCAACCTCCTATCTGCCCGAACTCCCGAACCCATTGTCCCCGCGTTCCGTCTTCTCGAGCGAACTGACCACTTCCAGCTCCGGCAGGATGCAGGGCAGTATAACAAGCTGCGAGATCTTATCGCCCCTACAGACCTTGTAAGGCTTGCTTCCGTGGTTGTAGAGCTTGACCATGATGCTTCCGGTGTAGCCGACGTCTATGACTCCTTCGCTTGTGATTCCGTGCTTGACGTTCAGACCGCTTTTGCTCTTGAGAAATCCCACGGTGTTTTTGGGCAGCTGGATATGCACGCCTGTATCAAACAATTCGCTTCCGCCGGGGTAGATGTAAACGTCGTCGCTCGCCGAATACAGGTCAAGCCCCGCGTCATATTCATGCGCCCTTGTGGGCATGAACGCCAACAGATCTAAAACAATTTTCATTTGTCCCACCAATCCTTAATTGTATCGTTCCGTTCGAAAAACGGCTGAAAGAACGGACCGCAGAGCTTCTTAAGACTTGAATCGATCCTGTGAATGGCCTCGTCAGATTCCGGCTTTCCCTGCCATGCCACGCCGTATTCCTTCTCGAGTTCGCGCATCTTATCGAATAACTGTTTCGCTTTTGAAGGGCTTTTGAGCATCCCGAGTTCATATGCCGCAACGAATAGCAGGTCGATTGCCTTCTGCATCCCCGCTTCCATTCCTGCGTTCAGGAACGCCGCGTTGCTTCTCCTGATCCGCTTCGTTAGATCGTTCATAGCTGTATCCCCCTTATGTACTTGTCAAAATACGTTACAGCCACCGCCATCGCCGCCCACATGTCCGCCGAGAAGCCGTAGAAAAAGCCCGGATTCTTCTTCGTCCCTTTCCCGAAATTCGTCTGTCCGGGCGCGTAGCGGTCGACGAGGGCTTGCCGGATGTTCGCATCCTTTGCCGACGCTCTGCCGCATAAGTAAAGCTTTTCTTCCCGGCGGAAGATCTTCTGTATCTGGTATCCCATCCGGTAAAGCTCGGCATATTCCCAGAAGCGTCCAATCCAAAAGCACGTATCAAACACCTCTTGACCGACTGGCATACCCATACCCGCCACCATTTCGATTGCCAGGTGCTGATACTCCCGGCAGAGAATGGGGAATATATCCTCGTTCGGAACTTTACCAACGTCCAGCACCTTCCGGATTTCCTTCCCGTCGTGCTCTACGAGGACATACCCGGATTCCATATTCCCCGGGTCAATCGCCAGTATCGTTCCCACGCTTCGCCCTCGCTTTCCAAAACATACTGTTGTAGATGTCGTATCGGTGTTGGATGCAGGTACTCATGACCTCCGGTCGAAGTCTTGACCAGCTCTCATACAATCCGCACGTCTGCATTTCCGGGCAGCCGCACCGATAAATGCAGTTTGGCACCAGCACGTCCGAAATCTCCGGCTGCACCTCATGCAGCGCCGCTTTGAAATCCTCGGCATACTCGCGCGTCTCCGGGGCTGCCTGACTGCATAACCGCTTGCGCATGGAATCGATCAGGGCTTGTACGTTCGCTTCTCCCTCGAAGATCACCGGCGCGTCCTGCGGCAGCTTGTCCCTCGGCGTTCCGGTTCGGTCGGTTCTCTGCGTGGAGATAAAGCACTCCCATTTGTGCCTCGACCAGTGCGTCGCAATCCAGCTCTTAATGCCTTTCCAGACCCACGATACCGAGATCCGCCGAATCGGCGAGTGTTCAGCAATTAAAATCCGGCGCTTAAAGTCCTCGCTCGGCTCATGTCCCAAAGAGCCTTTTCCGGAGGTGGCGCGGCAGGTGTCCACGACCTCCTGCCAGTCGCCCTTGATGTTTGTAATGTGTGTGTTCATTCTTCCCTCCGTTCTCCGTAGCTGCAAAAATCATCCAGACTTGGCCGAATCATGCCGTGCTTCTCCCCGCAGATCACAACCCCATTTGCAACCGTTCGCAACTTATGCTTGCAGTCCTTGCAGTACACGATTTCTACGGTGTTAATGGTGGGCGCACCGTCCAGATAGTTAATAATCGAGTCAAACTCCCAGTCTTCAATTTCGCCTTTTTGGTGGTTTTCCAGCGCCTTGTTGTAGATTGCATCCGCGTCAACTGGTCGCATCGTCAAATCCTCCATCCATCTTCGCGCTGCAGAACGGACAGTAGGGCATGCCTCGCATATCGAGTTTGGCGAATGTTCCTTTATCCGTCTTAAATGCGAAATCTGCGCAACAATTTGAACATTCCGTGTATGGATTGCCGGTTACGGTACGGTGCAAAATCCACCGCCCATACACCACCTCCGCAACGTCGGCGGCGGGAGCGTTTCTTATCTCTCTTAGTGCAACTGAATACGCATAATGCTCACCAGATTCTTCTGTGGTGTGCTTCTCGTAATACTTCATTCGCGCGACTAAACTGCTCCTATCAAGATACTCAGCGGTCATTTAAGGAGTCCCTCCTCAGAGTCATCTTTATGCATCTGCACAATGGCCTCCACCGGTGCAACGTCGGCGGCGGGCAAGCCCGAAATCTCGCTTGCAATGCAATCCGCCAGTCCGGTATGCCGCCCCAATACAGAGCCGTTCGCAAGCCCGTACTTTTCGGCGATTTTAACCGCATCATCGCGCCGGATATAATCAGCCATCCTTCTTGCCCTCCATTTCCTGCAGTGCCGCTTCGCGGCTGATGTATTCGTCAGGCATCTTCTCTCTTCCTCCTCTTCTTCCGACACTCCGGGCAAAACCATCCACGTTTCCCAACGCTCCACCCACCGCTTCTCGCAATCCTCGCGGCAGTAGATTGTGAAACCGTGTGGTTTATCCAGCTATATGTGGCTCCGCACGTATCGCAAGAAAAATAAACGTTATACGCCATCCTTCTTGCCCTCCATTTCCTGCAAAGCTTTCTCGGCTTCTTCGCGGCTCAAAAATACGGTCTTGCCGATGTCCTCTGCGCAGATTTCCATGCCGTAACCAGCGTACTTAATCGTGCCGTCTTCGTAGACGTGTAGACCTTCAAAGCGAGACTGCGCCAGAATGCCGCCTACCTTCTCCCAGTAAATCGCATCCGGTGCGCACGGCAGAATCAGGACGCGCCCTTCAACATCCGCTTTCATCAGCTCCACCATTCGTGAGATGGAGTAATCCCATCGGGAAAGTGTTTCCTCTATCTCTCGCGCCTCTGCGCACGCCTGCGGTGATAATCTCGAATCTTCATATGCTTTGAGCCTTTCCCATACCTCCTTCTGCGTGCAACTTCCGTCATACGGGCAAGGCAGCTCGCGACATTGCGCAATGTCGCAGAAGCTTCCTTCAAACGTTATTCGTTCCATCGGCATCCTCCTTGTCTTCGAATTGCTTCAAATGTTCGCGCAGCTCCGCGCATACCCATGCTGCCTGATAGAGCAGAGCCAAAACGTGCTCGAACGATTCAACATCTTCCCAGAGCCATTCGGCCATCATCATCGAGAAGGAATCATCCGAGATATCCAAGTCCACATACGGGCAGTTCCATCTGGTCAGATCCCGTGACAGGTCGAACAGGCTGATGTCTGCGCCGTTCTTCCCGTATCCGCGCACCCATACCTCTTTGTCCTTGACGTAAAACAGGTTCAGCGCCATTTCAATATTGTTTTTCGGGGTATCCGTTGTAAGTCTCATTTTTCGTCCTCCTCGATTTTTGGTATATGTGCAAGCGTCTTGAGCGCCGCAGTCTTTGCGTTGTTTGCTTTGGCGAGTGCTCTGGTGCCGCATACTGGGCATTCGATAAGAAATAGCCTTTCTTCGCAGTAGTACGCACGAAGTGGCTTTCCGCAGTTCGCGCAGGCTATTCCTGCATCCCTCGAAAGAAAATCCGTACCGTCACCATTTGCGTCAAAGACGCAGTGGCAAAGGTGGTCAAAGTTCGATGCACCTTTCATCATTTCACCTCCGGCGCTTCCGGCAGCGGCATCCAGTGGGTAACTGCGCAGTCTACCGGATTGTTGTACACATCGTCCGGATTAAACTGTCTGTTCTCCCACCAACCCTCCGGGATGTAGTAATCATCCGCCTCCTCGTCGTACAGGCCATAGCAGTCGATGTCGCTCCAATTCCACGCACTGTCCTGCGTCAGCATCTTCCCGTCCTCGTAGATAGCCGGTATCACGAAAATGTATCCGTTTCGATTGCAAACTGCCAAAACATCTGTCTCGGGTTCCGGCATCCGCTCCGTCACCGGAATCCGCCGCTGCTTCTCCCGCAGCGCTGCGTTCTCGGCGGTCAGGCGCTCAATCAGGTCGGCGGCGCTCTTATACATCACGTTCACGCATCTTTTATTTCTCACTACCGGGCATCGAGTGCACTGTACCCCTGATTCGCAGCACCGCAGCGCCTGTATAATTTCCTTGTCTGTCATGTCGTCTCCTTCCAAAATTCGTTGAACTTTTTCCCAGTGATAATTGGGCGGCACCATTCGCGCTGGAATCTCCGCCACTCAGAATCGTACTTTCCATCCTCTCCGCGAAATAACATGGCATACGGCACGAATCCAGCACGCATGGTCTGCGCCAGGCGCTTTTCAGCGTCCTCAAAACTGTCTCCGCCGTAGCCGCACAGCACATAGCAGCACATTGTATGGCTTACCGGGCGAAATCCTGCCGACCGCAGCTTCTTGCCCATCTCGATCAGCGGTTCCAGATCGTCACGAGTGTCATATGCCGTGTAGAGCCGCTCCGGTTTTACCTCATGTAAAATGTCCGCTTGCCATTGCTGCAATAGTGCCGGTTCTAAGCCTCCCGTAAAAATTGCCCTGTGTTTCTGCCTCTTAAGCATGTCACAAACTGCCCGAAAATGCGTTTCTGACGTTCCAAGAATGTTGTCGTCAAGGATATTCCAGCCGTCCACGATCGGAAGCTCCCGAATTACGCCATGCGCGCAACGCGGTACGGAACAAAACCAGCAGTCCTTTGTGCATCCCCGCGAGGTAAAAATCAAACCGTCACGCAGGTAAAGCCCCGGTGTGAAGCCTCCCATGCGATCATCGAATGCCGGACCGCCGACTTCTACCGGTACGCCGAGAATCTGCCATGCGTAATATAAGTCCTCGGCTTTTTCGAGATCCCATGTAAACGTGACGGAGATATGTACTGACGTCACGCCTGCTTTGATGCAGTCCGAGATGTTCTCAATCGTCGGCTCACTGAAGAACGCCAGCGCATCAGTCGGCGAAGCGTTAGTTTTGCGCGGGAATACGCGGGCAATCACCGTCTGCTCTAAATCGCTCACGTCACATTTCCCCTCCTATTTTCCGTTTCCCTCTTGCCGCCCTCCGGCAGTTTCTCGCCCCGCCATCGGTCATTTGGCTTATGTCGATGATCTCGGCGCGCTTGTCGTAGCCCGCGTTCCGTTCAGCCTCATAGGCAAGCCACGGCTCGCAGGTAGCGCCACATCCCGGCCCTCGATGTGGGCAATCCCTGCCGCATGGTCCGGCGTATTTTTGCCTGATCATGTCTTCCTCCTGAACTGCACCGTCACTTCCGCCTCCCAGCACTCCGGCGCGCGGATGACGATCTTCTTGTCTCTGCCTTCTTCCGGGTCGCGGACGACGATCCAAGTATTCATGCCCCATCCTCCATCATCCGCTGAATCGCCGCCCTCTGGAAATCAGACAGCTCGTCTCCGTGATGCTGCACGTTGTAGCCCGGCTTCTTCCCCGGCTGTGACGGCGTGCCCTTCTCGTGTTCTTTCGATTCCCACGTCAAAAACTTCTGTTTCCAGTTCCGTACGGGGTCACCCTTCCCGTCGACCCAATTTCCGGCAGAATAATAGTCGAAAAATTTCTGTGCCAAATTCGGAACTCCACGCTCCTTCGCGTATGCGGAAACATCTTCCAACGTAGGTTGTATAAATTTCTTACGTTTCTTCTCAGAAATAGAACTACTCTCTTTTCTATTTCCATTTCCATTTCCTAAAGGTAATACCGTGGTATTACCGCAAGCACTACCATCAGCCATACCAGAGTTATCATTTTCTTTGTTCCAACGCTTGCTGATGTTCTCCCTTTGACGCTGGCAATGTTTGTCTCTTTTTTCGATTTCAAGCTCCATCCGGCGATTGAAGTACTTGCCGTCCTCATCCTTCTGAAACTTGCTCATAACCTCGTCTGACGGCTTTTTGACAGCCCGTATGATTTCCTGCATCGTCATATGCCCGCGCTCTCTTTGGAGGCACAGGAGCGTGATATACTGCCCACGCTCCCGCATATCCATCAAGGCGCAGCCGGATAGGAAATCCGACGTGTAAAACAAGACGGCAGGGTCTTTGTTGTTTGCCATCCCGCCACCGCCTTAGAGCGGCAGCTGATCGCCGTCATCCTCGTCCATCATCGTAAACCCGCCGGGGTTTGCCGGGTCCTTCGGCTCCGAAGATTTCTTCCCTTCTCCGAAGTAAACACGGTTTGCCACGATCTCAGCAGACCGGCGCTTGTTTCCGTCCTTGTCCTTCCAGTCGCGCAGCTGCAATCTGCCGTCCACGACGGCCATGCTGCCCTTGAAGAAGTATCCGCTTACAAAATCAGCTGTTCCCTTCCACGCAACGCAGTCGATAAAGTCCGTCTCTTTCTCTCCGCCCTTCGGCGTAAGATCGCGGTCAACCGCCAGCGTGAAGGATGCAGCGGACGTTCCGCCCTGCGTCTTTCTCAGTTCCGGGTCGCGCGTGAGCCTGCCCATAATAACAATGTGGTTCAGCATTCGCCGTCCTCCGTATCCGCCGCATTCTCTTCCGGAGCGCCAAAAATGACTTTCAAAACATCGTCGAAACGATACGAGGGCATCTTCTTATACGATTCAGCGAGCATATCGAGCGTCAGGCACTTCTTCGCCAATTCCTCATACTTTTCCGTACTCAGTTTTACATAGGATTCCATAATTACGTTCCTTTCTTATAAATCAGTTTCGTTTCATCCCAATCGGGATATTTCATTTTTAAGTAGCGTCTGATATACGCCTGCATATGTTTTCTCTTTTCCGTCTGGTCAAAGTCGTTGTGGCACTTATCGCAAAGCGTCACAATGTTCTCTTCGATTCCAAGCCCGCCCTGCGAGCGCGGGATGTAATGACACCACGGATTGCCGGGGCGAAGGCAGACGATGCAGCGCCCGCCGTCGCGCGTCCAGACGGCTTTCTTTACCTTCTCAGGTATCTTTGTCGCCTTCGTTTCCTTTCTCATCCTGCCTCCATTCCAGCGCCATACGCTCGAGTTCTTCCGGCGGGAGCGTCTCAATGCCCTGCTGTTTGCAGTCCTCAACGACCAGATCAATGAGCCGCGCCATCTGCTTTGTGTCGTAGGTGCTCGAGCCGTAGTAGCAAATGACGTTCGTGCAGCCCGGAATTTTTGACGCCATAATCTCCGTGCAGCGCCCGAGTCCATGCGATTCCCAGTCTTCCCGAAATCGCTTGACCGCTGCGTCCGGAATGCAGATCGTATCGGAGTTATCGCCAACGTCCGGGATATAGTGCCGATAGATTTCTTCCGGCGGCGCACCCACCTTGACCGAAAGCTTATTGCAAAGCAACCAGAGATATCGGTTTGCATCCAGACTCCGCTTCTTGCGGAATTCCTTGATCGTGACCGTGTACTTCTTCTGTGGGTCAAGTTCCCCGGCTACCATCTGGGCTTGTCCGGGCAGCTCCGGCCGTAGTTTCAGCCAGCTTCCCGCCGCGTCCATGCTCCACGACACTTCAACGACATTCAGCTCCCTCAACCGGAATGACCCCCTTTCTAAGACACTTCGCAAGATACCGAAGCCGTGGCAGATACTCCCCTTCTATCCATTCCCGATCATACGGTATCGGATGATATGACAACCTATCGTCCTCAATCTCCCGAAACCAGTTTCTGTAGTCTTCCGGTTCCAGATGGTACGCCACGATACGCAGATTCTTTTTCGCCGCGAACATTTCAACCTGTGCTTGCATCCAGTACGCGTGGGACACCTTGAAGGATTCTCCCTTGTGCGTCTTTACCTCTGATATTTCCTGCGCGTCCTCGCCATCCAGGTTCACCCGAAGCCGAAGCCGCCGAATCTTAATCTGCCTGTCCATCTTTCGGATGCCGATATGTTCCAGAATCCTGTGTTCGTAAGCACTTCCGGTATCCATTTCCAGTGTCGAAAAGTGGTCGCGGTTCACGCCGAGCTTTTGCAGCCAAAAGCTGCGGAACGTCTTTGTGTCCCATCTGCCCATGATCGCCGCCGTATCCGACGCGCCGAACCACCCGCTTCTGTCGTGGTCGTGTATCATAAGCGTTTCAGCGTATTTTCCAGATACTGAATGTTACCGAACGACGCCATCAGCTGATCGAATTTCTTCTGATTCAGCCCAAGCCCCGAGAGGATATAGCTCATATCCGCCCCGTTTTGCAGTTTTAATGTAATCAGCTGTTCGATTCTCTGCTTGATCGCCATAATGCTGTGCTGGGATAGGTCATCGTCTGCGCGTTCCGTGTCCTTGTCGTTCAGCCAGAGCTTGAAGCCAAGCCCCGTGTGAATGGCCACGCCCTTCACAAACGCTCTCGCGTGAGCGTTGGAAATCCGAAGCTGATTCAATGTGTCATCGTAGACGACTAAGGAACCGTTCATCAGCGGCATATCCATTCGGAACGTCTTATCGTCGATGTGGATTTCGACGGAAACGAAATAACACCCCGTCGTTCTGCCATTCTTGTCATGGACTTCCTTTGACTGGAATAAGTACCCGCCAGTCTCATTTTTCAGCGGCACAAAGTAGACCTCGCCCGCCCCGTTTTCGTGAAGCAGCATTTTGCATTTCGCCCACGGAAGATACGGAACTTCAATCGGCTTCCCATTGTCATCCTTCGCCTTCCGCTTGTCGCAGAACGGCAAAACGTCGATCTGTACAAGCTCGTTAAATCCTTTCAGCATACTTTCCTCCTTAAATCTTGCAGACTCGCTTGTCCAAGCCGCACATTTCGGCAATGTAATTCGTGCCATACGTTTCCACTAAATGCTCAATCAGGGCGTTATGTACGTTCCAGTTCTCGCCCGGAGACGCAGCGGCAATATTGCCTTCGTCGGAGACGAAATACTCGTTTCCGTCATAAATCTCTGCACCGTTGATATCCATGATAAACGGCGCTTGCTGTCTGTCTTCCATCATTCCACCAACCTGTATCTGGCATAGCTCGTGTCCTCACCATACCGGTTCTTGCTCGTTTCCGTTTCCTTCTTGATCTCGTAGCCCTCACGCTTGAGATCAAAAATCCTCGCTCCCAGACGCATACAGCTGATGTCCCGAATCGCTTCGAGCTGCGTAATGCTTCCGAAGTCGCGCATATATTGCAGGATTCTCTCCGTCTGCTTCATGCTCACCTCCACGCTTCTGTAAACACCGTCCAGAACACGATATCGCGGTACGTGACCTTCTGCTCCTGCGGCGCTTCGGGCGGATTCGCGCATGTGTAGCGGAACCACTCCCGCCATCTGTTGCACATACAATTCTCACCGCGCCCTTTTTCACAGCTCTTACACGGATATTCCATCTCATGCCCCCGTAAGCACCGCGCCGACGAAGAAGCACGCCGCCGCTCCTCCAAGCGTGACCGCCGCCCGGAACAGGCCGAAGCCCAGCATAACCGCCGTACCGCCAAGCAGCATACACGCCACAGAGAAGCAGGCCGTTTCCGCGATCTTCATCAGGCTCTTTTGCCGCTTGCGAAGCCGGACGATCTCATCCCACCTTTCGCCGAGCTCGCGCTCCCGCGCCGCCCGGTGGTTTAACTCCGTGATAATCTCAACGTCACTCATTTTCTCATCCTCCTTAAATAGTCTTCCTTGCCGAGTAGGGCTTTTCTGTTTGCTGCATAGCCTTTGCGTCTCTGAGCCCTTCGCAGCCCTTCCGCCGCTACGCATTGCCGAGCTTTGCCTTTGCTGTGCTGATCGGTGCTCGTCTTTGCCATTGCCTGTCAGAGCAAAGCGTGCGTTACTACGCCGTTGCCAATCCTTGCTTTACTTCGCCCTTGCCACGCGATCTCTGCTTTACTTCGCCTTTGCCGCGCCAGTCCAGGCCGCGCAGTTCCCTCGCGTCACTTAGCCTAGCCTTTCCGTCGCAAACATAGCATCCCATGCCGCCGCGAAACCAGACTGTTCTTTGCCTTTGCGAAGCACATCAAATCTCTACTGTGCCTTTGCCACGAATTGCATACCAAAGCCTTTGCGTACCCAGCATTGCAATACCAAGCCTTTGCTTCGCTACGCAGCTCCAAGTCATGCCCTCGCTACACACAGCAGCCGAAGCCCTTGCCGAACATAGCGATCAATGCCGCTGCCATCAGAGCTCTTCGTAGCGCCACCCCGCCATTGCGTCTCATGGCGTCTCCTTGCGCTGCCCTGCCATTCCGTTGCTGTGCCGCTCAGAGCCCCGCACGGCTACGCCTTTGCCTGTCATTGCCAAACCCAGCCGTGCCCTCGCATTTACTCGAGCACTTCGTAGGTGAACCGTCCCTTTCCGGAGTTCCGCCACTGGCCAATGCCTCTGAGCCGTCCGTAATCCAGCCATTCCAGGACGATATCCTTGTGCGCCTTTTCATCCAGCATCGTAATTTCAAACTCGATCGTGCTGCCCGCCGGAATCTCCTCCGAGTTCGCAAGCGCCACACGCTCGCCCTGCGGGGTTGGTGCTCTCAAAGGCCGCTGGCATTCGCCGATCTCGCCGCTGACCTGAATCGGGATGTGCCGGGGCTCGACGAAAATCAAACCGTCGATTATCTTCTTATAAGCTTTCAAGCTCGAGCTCTTCGTGCTCTTGACTCTTGTCAGCATACCGCATGCGTCCTTGAAAAAGCCCTTGATCTGATAGTCATACAGAACCGGGCACCCGTTCGCACGGGGGAACACCGTCATTCCCTTGTCAGCCACCACGTCCGCGCCCAAAGCCGCGATCTCGTCTTCGATGGTAGAAGCGTCCGGCGCTTTCGACGCGATGAAATCCCGCGCCACGTTCTCATTGCTCGGCCACGTGCCAAGCACCGGCTCCAAAAATGTTAATCTGACTTTCATTTGCGTTTCCTTCCTTTTCGTTTGTTCTTAGGTCTTGAAGAAGTCTTTCATGCGTCTACCTCTAATCCGAGGAACCGCATAAACGGGATTCTCGGGATTTTTACCCGACTCGGGGTCGGACAGCATACCGGGAAGCCAAGCAGCTCCGGTCTCTCCCGCGCCATCATCCGCAGACGCTGGGGGCTGCAACCGAGAATCTTTGCCGCAACGTCCGCGTTGATCATGTCCGATTCCGAGGACATCAGCTCCGCCAGATTTTGCGTTGCCATCGTTATCCCTCCATTTCTGTTTAATAATTTTTCAGAAATACTATCTATTCCATTTCCTAAAGGTAATACCGTGGTATTACCGGAAGTGTTACCACACTGTCTATGTGGTTCATACGTCCTCCTTTTACGTCTGAGCCTCTTTTACAAGGCTCAAGGTTCCTTCCGTTTTCTCGGCTTCTGTAGCAGCGAGTCGACCGATACGCCGAAATAGTCTGCAATCGCTTTTACAGTGTCGATGCGCGGGGCAGCGTCCTTTCCTGCCCACTTTCCGATTGTGCCGTTGGCAATGCCGCACGCCTTTTCTACGGTCGCGATGTTCGTCTTGTGCTTCTCGCAGAGGCGCTTGACATTCTCATAAATCAAAAAAAATCCCTCCAATCCATACGAATACTACTTGACAGAGGTTAGAAGATAGTCTAATATAAGCGTGTCAAGGCAATTAAATATCTTCTGAAGTCCGTCTTGGTGAGGGGCTAGGTTTTTTGTACCCTTCACGTCTCTAAGTATATTAGAGTTTGCCCTAAAAGTCAAGAACTATTTTCGCGTTTAGTCTAATTTTTTTAAGGTGCCGTACATGCTCGATAAAATCAAAGCGCTATGCAAAGAAAAGAAAACTTCTATATCCAAACTGGAAAAACAGCTTGGATTTGGTAATGGTGTCATCGGCAGATGGGATAAGTCTGTTCCGAGCTATGAACGACTCGCCGCGGTTGCTAACGCGCTTGATGTGCCAGTATCCTACTTGACTGGCGAAACCGATGACACGTCTGCGGGCATAAAAAAAGACCCCATCCCGAAGGACGAGGTCGAAGATAGCGAAACCGCAGAACTCCGTGAAATTTGGAGTTCTGCGGATAAGAGTGAGCGCCGTGATTTGCTCGAAATGGCGCGTATGCTAAAGAGCCGGAGAAAGCAGAATGGATGATGCAAGCAACCTTCCGTTTTCGGAAATCGAGTTGAGCAAAGACGAAAGAAAAATGCTTAAAGCGTTGGCAGATAGCAGAATATTTGCGACGGATGATATTTTCCAGACCGCAAATAGGCTGAAACATTTTGGACTTGCGAATCTGCACCCAATCCCCAGCAAAGATGGTGTCCCTGTGTTATCGTTTGGCACGTCCTGCGCAATCGGAATAGAAGAACGTGGGAAGGACTACTTGGCGTATATTGATCAGCGTAAGAAGGCCACAAAGGCTAATCGAGTCCACGACCTAGTGATTGCAATAATCTCATTCCTGCTCGGGCTGCTTACGTCTGAACATTTCTGGAATTTCCTGAGCAAATGTCTGTCAGGATTCGAGGGCTAAAGTCGCTGCAAACTGCTTTAAGCTTTTTTTCGCAGACAAGCACGATGTCGCCGCCGGGGCTGGCTGCGCCGATCGCGTGTTCGCACATTCGGCAAGCTTCTCCGCACTCGTCTTTCGTAGCAATTTCGGTTCTGATCCTGCACAACTGTAACATAATATCATCATACTTTTCCCTGCTTAGAAACATTGTTTCGCTCCTTCCACATTCTAATTAGTTCTCGTTTTTCCTCTGTCGTAAGTTCCATTAAATACTGAAAGCCACTATCGGCGGGCGCAATTTCTTCACCCTTATTATAGCACATATCGTCCTGAATACAAACCATTTTGCAATCTCCTATTCCAACGTTTCGTGTATCTTGTGAAAGATTCTGTACAAAGCTGTACTGGTCCAAAAGAAGGACTAAATTATTAGGAAGAAAAGAGGAAAATGAAATGGATACTGTGGAAAGGCCGGTTCCGACCGATACCCAAAAGTTTTGCAAATTTTGCGGTGAGATTATAGACAAAGAGTGTGTAATCTGCCCAAAGTGCGGAAAGCAAGTTGAGGAGATAAAGGCCAAGCAGCCGGACATCGTAATAAATAACGCAAACAACAACGTAAACACGAATGTTGTTGGTTGCTGCAGGCCGAAGAATAAATGGACAGCATTCTTCCTTTGCCTGTTCCTTGGGCCGCTTGGCGCTCATAAATTCTACGAGGGCAAAGTTGGCATGGGCATTCTTTATCTTTGCACCGTAGGCCTTTTCGGAATCGGCTGGTTAATCGACACGATTAGTTTACTGTTTAAGCCGAATCCGTACTATGTCTAACTCAGAAATTTGCTTTCCTGCCGCTTTCCCTGTTTCTCGTCGCTTACATCTGAGACGCAGGCAAACAGCATAGGTGCGCCCTTGATGTAGTCCAGGCTTAGACTGTGGACGTCTTTGAAAAGCGCCCCGTCTACAATGATGTTTACTTTCCCGTTTTCAAAGCGAATATTGATGCTCTGCATTTGGTGTACCTCCATATTTTAGAACGTTCGTTCAATAATTTCAATTTGGAATCTTCCACAAAGAACACCTTGCATTTTCTTCGTCCGGTAACCCTCGTAAGCGGCAATTATGGGACAGACTATTTTGTATAATGGGATGTTTAAGATCGCCCCACCGTCGCTCCCCCCGGCGGTGGGGCTTTCTCACGCGCCTGTAACCAGCATAGCAAAAGCGGCGGAAATGTCCACCCTCAAATTGGTAAAATCATACCAGTGGTGGAAGAATCAGCGAAATATATGTGAAAATGGAGGTATATCATGTCAGCAATTCAGGAACTCGCCCCATATATTTCTGCATATCAGGGGAGCATAAAACGAGCGAAAGAAGATCAGCATTACACCATTGACAGACTTGTCGAAGAATCCGGTGTTTCTAGATCGGCTGTGACGAAGCTCTGCGCAGGAACACAGCAAGATCCGAAACTGTACAATTCTGCCGCGCTGTGCCGCGTTCTCGGGCTGTCGCTGGATGAGCTGTTCGGGCTTGTTCAACCCGCAGAAAGCCCGGAAGAACTGACCGAGCAGATTCATCATATCGAGGTTGAAAACGCCAAGCTGGAGGCAACAGCGGCAGTGCAGAGCGCACAGATAAGGTCTACACATACAATGTGTTACGTCCTCGCCCTGTTTTGTATGCTGCTCTCCTTTTCTCTGATTGCATGCCTTGTGACGGATGCGCAGATTCGAAGCATAGGTCTCATTCGCGATGGAGATTTGTCCGTGGCTGCATGGCTGTGCATTGCCCTGATCGTAGGTTCAGCGCTGGCTTCGGCAATTACTTTCTATGCAATCCGAAAAGAACGTGGAGGAAAACATGGAGTGCATCAAGTGTAAAAAAGAAATCCCAGACGGCGCGCCTTACTGCTGCTGGTGCGGAAAAAAACAGGAAGCGCGGCGAAACCGGACGCGCGGAAACGGGCAAGGAAGCGCCTACCAGCGCGGCAAGACGTGGACTGCTCGGTGGACTGAAAGGACGTATCTTGACGAAAACGACAAGCTCCATCAAAAGATGAAGACGAAGGGCGGTTTCACATCAAAACGCGCCGCCCTCCAATATGCTGCCAACCCACCAAAGGAAGAGCAGCGTAGCCCTACACTCAGGGAATACTACAAAACGTATCTGCGCGGAGATTACCTATCTTTATCGGCTGATCGTCAGGGAGCGGCGGAAAAGGCTTTCGAGCGCATGAGAGAAATCGCCGACCGTGAGATCGACGCGCTTACCATCGCACAGATACAGGATGTTATCGACCGCAACGCCAGCACCTATTACACGCGGAAGGACATGAAAACAGTCCTTTCCCATTGCTACAATCTCGCGATTGCCGAAAAGCAGACTACCGTGAATCTCGCGAAGTACATAAAGCTTCCGGAATTGGAGGAGAAATCGCCGGAGCCGTTTACCGACGCCGACGTAAAAAAGCTATGGGAAGCGTATGCAAAAGACCACTTTGTCGGTTTTATCCTTACGATGATCTATACCGGCATGATGCCGGGAGAATTGCTGAAGCTCAAGAAGGACATGATTGACTTTGAAAAGAACGAGATCGTCCGAGGCGGCATAAAGACAAAGAAGCGGAAGGAAACGCCTATGGTCTTCCCGTATTTCGTTGCGCCGGTGCTGCATGAACTATGCGAAGAAAGCAAGTCGCGCGTCGGAAATATCTGCTGCATAAACAAAGATAATTTTTACAAGAGATATTATGAGTGTTTGGAGCTTGCCGGAGTGCAAAAGCTGCCACCTTACTCATGCCGTCATACAACCGCTACAGCCCTCGCGATGAAAAACATAGACCCGTTTACGATCAAAGAAATCATGCGCCACACGAAGATAACGACTACCCAACGGTACGTACACCCGGACATGAAAGGCATGGTCGATGCCGTAAATCAGTTGCAAAACGACTCGCCAGAGTGAATTATGTATGCTACAAAATATGTTACAAACGCCAATTTCCCCAGTGTTTTCAATGGTTTTTTCTCCCCTGCTAAGGGAGTAGTCGTCTAAAAAGCGAGCGAGAGTTCGAATCTCTCCTTCCGCGCCAAAGTACCGACTTTAGCTGTTTTCAAGCTAAAATCGGTACTTTTTTATGCTTTTCACCCTGTTTTCTGCGTATTTTCAAAAAGTGAAAAATCACGTTATAGCACGCTCTGTAACATAAAATCATTTCCCGTATGCTACATTGTATGCTACAAATTCAGTGCAATGCGAGGGGACTCCCCTGTTTTTTGCTACATGGACTTTATTTTCCGAAGCACGGAATCATAGACTTTTCGGTTCACAAGCGATAATGTGTCCATAAGTTCATCAACGACCGTCCAAGCCTTTGCCGGGTCTTTACCAGCTACCGAAAGCAAAAACTCACTGTCCCCGTACTCGCCCACGGTAGCCGGTTGCGCGGTAACAGGAGCGGGAGCGCCGGAGTAGTAACCCACATACCTACCGCCGTCGCCCCGTTCCTCTTCCTGCATCTTGTCGCGTATCACATATAGGTTCGCCAGTTTGGCATAATTGGGATAGCTGGATTCTTCGTATTCCAGCCGTGCTATTTCCTTTCGGATTTCGGCTTCATCCAGCATGTCTTTCCCTCCTTATGCTCTGTCAATCTGCTCCATGCAGCGGCGGATAGCATCGCGCGTCTTATCATCGTCCGCGTCGCGCATCATGTCTTCCAGCGTCGAGCGCATATGTTCCCGAGCATCTGTCCGGCTATACCGCCCCATAGAATCGCGATGCCTGCCACGGTAGGAGCTGCCACGCCCATACGTGCCACGCATGTCCGCTTCCCACTCGCCGTCACGGGAGTACCCGCCGTCCTCGAGCATTTCGATTTTGTAGGTGTTCTTGATGGAACTGGTAAGCTTCTGGATGGCATCCAGATCGCCAGCGGACATTTCGCGCTTGTCGGCGATATCGTCCAGCTCCTTGCAGAGCATTTCCCGAAGATTTCTTAAATCGTACATATTCCTTCCTCCCTTCATGCTACTCTCTCGACGGTCAAATTGCTGTTCGCGAAATTGACCGCCTGCGTACTTGTATTACGCATACCTACCGTCACACAGCAGCCCTTCGGTACGCAGACCTGTGCAGAGACGTAGATATTAAAATAATTCTCGACTGCTGCCGGAGTGACCGTAGCCGTAGCGCTTGCCAGTGCTTCGCCGTTGATGGAAAGCGCTGCGGTAATCGCTTCGACCGTGCCGCCGGTCGGGATGGCGATGTTGCCGCCGTAGGAAATTTTGAAAACTGCCCTACACTGGTTTGTCAGCCCGCGAAGCGTCACAAGCCCGCTTCCCTCTCGATGCACAATGCACGGCTTGCTGCTGATCGCCGTTTCCGTCAGAGGCACGTTCTGCCCGGCGGCAATTGTCTGAATGTTTACATTCGTAAATTCTGCCATAAAATCAATCCTTTCTAAATGCGTCGAATTCGACACGGTTAAAAATAACGGCGGGACGATTGCCCCGCCGCGTTTCTTGAGCATCGGCGGTAAGCCGAACATTTTGTTGATGCCAACAAAACATCACAAAAAGCTCTACGATGTGGAGTTGTTACGCGCAGTTTCTGCAACCGTAGTTGTAGCCGTTATTACATCCGGAATACTGGTACGGGGCTGGAACCTCAAATGCAGGAACCGGGCGCGGGTTGTAATACGCCAGCTGCCCACTTACGTAGGACTTGAGCGTGTCGTTCTGTGCCGCCTGAGAAGCCGCCAGCTGCGCCGCAAAGAGCTGCTGGTTCTGCTCGGCAATCTTCGCGTCCTTCGCAGCCAGTTCCTGCGCCGTCAATCTCTGGTCGATGCTGCGGAAGCCGCAGTTCATCGCGTCGATGATGTCGCGAGTGCTGTTCTGCACCTGGTTGCGCGTGTCACAGGCCTGCGTCGCCATGTTGTAGTTCACGCCCTGGATTGCTTCGCGCGTCTCGCAGCAGCAGTTCTGCGACTGCATCTGCATCTGGAAGAGCATCTGCATCAAGGCCGCCTGCTGGTTGCAGCGAGAAAGTTCGGCCTGCGAGAACCCGCTTGTCACGGCCTGCGTCACGCCGGCGAAACCATTGAGCATGCCTGTGTTCATGGCGTAGAAGCCGTCACAGATGCCGTTGTTCACGCCGTCGAGCTTGCGTTCGATATTCGAGAAGTCGGATGCGAGGACATAGCCGTCAACAACGCCGGAACCGTTGCCATTACCATTGCCGCCCCAGCCATTCCGGCCCCAGCCGAAGAGGAAGAGCACAATAATCCAGATCCAGTTATCCCCCCACATTCCCATACCGCCGCTATAGTTTCCGGCGGGCTGAACGGGCATGGTCGGCTGGATACCGCCATCGGAAAGACTCATACTTTTTTCTCCTTTCGTAGATTTGAATTTATCTCAATCGTGGCCACGAATTGAAACCAATCATTACATCAGGTTTCTAACCTGATACGCCATAGATTGCAGCTGGTTTAGCTGCTGCTGACTCATTGCCCCGCTCTGCAGAAGTTTTTGAACCTCCGCTTTCGGGTCTCCCTGAAACGTCTGTGCGAATTGCTGCAGCTGCTGCACCATGCCTTGAAACTGTCCGGCCAGCCCCTGCATTCGCCCGCCGCCGAGTGCATTAAACAGTGGATTCATTTTCTGCCTCCTTCACCTTTCTAACGGGCTTGACGCTCAGAGCCGCCACCTTTGCCGCCAGTTCGTCAAAGTCCTTGCGGGTCACGTATTCCACTGTAGGCACTGTTTGCGGCGCTGTGGGGCTCACGGGGGCTGTAGAGCGCTCCACGAGGTCATACGTTGTCATTGCTGGTTTACCGCTTGCGTCGGCTTTCTTCACGTACACAACCGGCGCATTCATGTCCCAGAGCGTGACGGCGTTATTCGGCGCGACGATAAATTCGTTTGCCGCCTTTTCGTTCGGAACCCAGATGATAGACTGTCCACCGCTCGGTTGCTGTGGCTGAGGTTGTGGAGTCGGATACTGCATCGACGGCGCAGGCTGATACTGTGGACGCATCATTGGTTCCTGCATCATGGGCGGTTGATTGTAAATCGGCTGCTGATACACATAAGGCTGTTGTCCAAACATCATTTATCCTCCTTTTCCCAGTAGAACAGCGGGATTTCGTTCCCGGAATTCCAGCTATCGAAATACTTTCCGTCCTCTACGCACACTACGTGGCTCGATAGAGCGAGTACATACACGCCGCGCGGATGGTCTCTTGCGAATTCCTCGACCGTATAGCAGTCTGGGCATGTGTTCGGCACAACGTTCCGGGTAAATCCCTGTTGCCGGAGGTACGCGCCCCAGACACTGTTTGACGATGGCATGTCTCCCATCTTCAACCCTTGTAGGCAAAGCCCAACGTATGTTTCATCCCAGCTCTTGCCCGTTGCTTTTGAGATCGCCCGGACGGTACAGTCTCCGACCTGCTTGCCTTCCGGATTCGGATTGAAATAAGAAAAGCCCATACCGAACACTCCTTTGATGTGTCCAGTATGGGCTTTTTCGTATTTTCGTGTGCCTCAGTTGTGCCTCAATTTTGCTTATCTCGTCATCTCTTTAAAATATGCTATGCTCCAAACGCCTTGCTGCTCGAGTGTGAGGCATTTGTCAAAGTTGGCCGTAAACGTATCGATGTCGATTTTGCCGTACTGCTCGGCGATTGCGCGGTCGATATCGTCCGTTGCCTTGCCCATCGCGTGGAGCTTGCGGACCATAATGGTCGCCCACTTGATGGGGAATCTCTGCGCGTTGTCGATGTCGCTCTGGCTCCTTGTATTTGTGGCCTTGCGGCAGATCGCAAAGATCACGGCGAGCGCCTGAATCTGCTCGGTTGTCATAGTCGTCACCTCCCTGTTTATATACTCACCAATCCAGCCCCGCAGGAGCTCATTGGGTGTTGTCCCGTCCTCTTTTGCTGCCGCCTTAAATTCTTCAGCAAGCTCACGCCGCACTCTAGCGGCGACGTTTGTCATGTTTTCGGCCTGCCACTTTGCAGTGGCGCGGCGCTGCGAATCGCTCTGCATAGTTCCACCTCCAATCAGCAAGGCATGGGGTCGTCGAGGTCCGCCGCGCGGCGCAAGGCTGCTTTTACAGCCTCAAGGTCGAAACTCTCAACGGGCTCCGAATTCGCAACCATCATCTCTGCCATGATATCGCCGGTTTCGTCCATGTAAACCTGCGCGTTCACGGCATTCGCGAATCGGGTCAGCAGATCGGCTCCGTCTTTATACGGTGCCATTTTCTTTTCGCGGTCTGCTCTGATCGCCGCGAATACAGTTTCCGTGATAAACCCTTCGCACATAAACTTGTGCGCCGTTTCCACCTCCGCATAAATTCTACTTTCGATGGTGCTGAGTTTATTTGACGCGTAGTAAAGTTTCTTTGTATTGATGCTCTTGATTTCCATTGTTTGTTCCCTCCCGGCTTTCGCCTTGCTTTATCTTATGGCCTTATTATATAGTATTAAACACTATATGTCAAGTACTTTTTGCAAAAATACAAAAAAATAAGCGCCGAGAAACCGGCGCTTATCTCAGTTATACAGTTTGTTGGATGTCCGCTGCATCTCCCGCACGATACCAGGCAGGCGGCGCTGCACCGTGGCACGGCCAAGATACAGCTCTGTGGCAACGTCTACCTGTGGTAACTTATCCACAAAATACAGTTGCGCGATTCTCGCGTTCTCCCTGCCGAGATTTGCCTGATAGATGACGGTTTCCATGTCTTTCCTCGTCAAACAGCTAAGCTCCGGCGGGAGTTTTGCCCGCGCCTGCGGTGCCATAATAACACCACCTTACTTCATCGCAGCTGCGAGTTTTTTGAGAAGATCGTCGCCGTATTTATACGCGGCGAGGTAATCGATCGTGCTGTCTGTAAGACCAGCCTTCTGCTTGATGGTCTTCTTTGCTTCCTCGACGGCCTCGTCGACCTTCACGGTGTCGTACTCGACCCAAGGGAGCTTTCCGTGCTTCCGCCAATTGCGGGCGTGGTAGCCTGCTTTCGTGCCGATGTTCTGGACGGCGGTGATCTGTGCGCCGTTGTCCCAGATCGGGGTGCATTCGACCGCCAGACCATCACCGATGTACATGCCCCAGTGACCAGGCATCCAGAGACCTTCGCCTGGAATCAGCTTGTCCCAGCCGATGCCGGACACGGCGTAGCACTTGGCGATCATGCCGTCGGCGGAGACATCCGGCACGCTGTTCGAGGCGTACCTTGCACCGCCGTAGTAAGCGTTTTTGTTGCCGTTCCAGCCCCAGAGAATGCCCTTCGTGAGGTTCACGCAGTCAAAGCCAAAATAGCCCTTGCCGATAAGATTGCGCAGATACGTGACTCTGCCGCCGGTGTACCAGTCCGGGTACTGGGCGGATTTCTCGTCAACGATCGTCTCGCCTACGGGGGAGCCGAAGCAGCCCCACATGTAGACGGTCTTGTAATTCTTCGCAACGTCAATGTGCCTGCGCACAAGCTCAGATGCTTTCATAAAAATCTCTCCTTTCGATCATTATGCCGCGTATCGCCAGAGGTATCCGCCCCTCGTTTTTCTTCGTCCAACACAGCATGCATAAATGTTGCTATGGGCGAAACCAAGTTCTCGCTCGATCTCGCGCATAGATGTCCACGTTTTTACAACTTCGCCGGTCTTTGCATCGACCTGTTCGACTTTCCTTGCAGCTGTTTGCTCTTTAAAATCACGAAGTTTTTTACTAACCTTTTCGTTCCGACCACCATAATTGATGTTGTACGACGCTGTACACCATTCCAGATTTTCAAGACGGTTATCCAGCCGGTCTTCGTTGATATGGTTCACCTGCGGCAGATTGTCCTGGTTTTCCAGAAACGCAGAAGCCACAAGTCTGTGTACCATGATCGTATGCACTTCCCCGTTCCCTTTATAAAGCGCGACCCGAGCGTATCCAAATTTAGAAATAGCGGGCTTCAGTACTTTCCCCGTTCTTTCTGAGTATACATCGCCCTCGCCGCTCACCAGATAGCGCGGGTAATCAGGAATCCTTTTCCACATTTTCATTCTCAGAAGGTTCTTTTGCGTCCAGCGCATCTTGCAGCTTCTGTGATTGGCTCCCAAAATAAAACGCGATAATGACAGCGTAGATCGTCATAAAGTCCTGCGAGATTTTGCCCGCGACGGACATATAGGCAAACACGCCCGTCAGTGTGAGCGTAACCAGGCTCTTGACGCTGAGCAAATTGCCCAGCCGCTTTTTAATGTTTTCCATAATCAGCCCTCCACCTTGATTGCGCGGTTCTCGAACTTTTTGTAAGCGTCGAGATAGATTTCCTGCTTGTCGCCGTTGAGCGTCAGTTCGTAGTACATGCCGTCGAGCAGCGTCGTGGAAGCCAGCGCTTTCCAATTCTGCAACGTTTTGCAGTACCACACGACGTAAACGTCATCATGGCCGATCTGCTTTCCGTCGCTCTTGTCTAAGTGTTCGTTGGTGTAAGCAGTCACCAGCTTTTTCACAAGCTCGAAAAACTTCTTTTCTGTCATTTTGTATGTACCCCTTTCATTCTACCGGTTCGTTCTTTTTTGCGAATACTCGTTTAAATGCCAGCAGGCCCAGCTCTGTTACTGCTGCGCCCCCGGCGTAGCCGAGCACGTCGGACAGGTCGACCGACGTACCAAGCTCCGGGTTGCTACCGACTGCGATAAGGACAGCGATGGTTTTCAGCGCGCACGCCCAAATCAGCACCATCGTAAGGAGTCTGAGCAGATAGATGACGATGGTGCGCGCCATCTCGCCTTTGCTCCACTTGCCTTTTACCCGCATATTGCCTCCCGTTTTATTGCGCGCTGCTATGCTCGCACTGCGCCTCCAGCTGATGCAAAAACTTTTTTACATCGCCGTTGCCGCCCAGCTTAACGTATTTCTGGCCGGCAATCAGGCGCTCGGCCATTGGCATCTCCTCCGACATGATCGTCAGCCGCAGGATTGCAAGATACTGCTCGTCCTGATGCTCCTGCATTTTCCCGAGCTTTTTGTCGATCTCTGCAAGGTGGGTATCCTGCGTCGTGGCCTTGCCGCGCTTGCGCTGGATGGCTCCAACGATGGAGCGGATGATCTCCGCCAGCGCAGACGAGCCGATCACCGCGCAGATGATGGTAATAATTCCGGTGCTCACATAGTCCTCCTTACTCGACTTTCTTCCAGGCCGTCGGGGCGACCGTCGGGGTAAACACATTCCCGTCCATGAGCGACTCATACAGCTTGTCTCCCCACCAGCCCTTCTCGCCCTTTGCAAAGGCCAGTGTGGAGGTAATTACTTCGGGGATGATTCTGTATCCGCCCCGGTACTGCACGTCTTCCCAGAGGCTGGGCGCGGTCTCCGGCGTGTTCTGTGCGGTGTCCCAGAGGTCGACGGCGGCTTTTTTGATTTTCCCATGCCAGTTGATGCGCGTGCCCGCTTTGACGAGGCTGCCGTCGCCGGTCAGCGTCCCCAGCAGCTCCGGCGCGAGGCTGACTGTTTTATCGTCCAAAGTGCTTGCCGCCTGTACGATGTACGGGCGCATTTTTCGTGCCCTCTCCGTGTACGTCATGGCGCTTCCTCCCCCAGTAAGATCTTCGCCGCCGTCTCGGTGTCGAGAAGCCTCTCACGCAGCTGCTCCGGGCCTGCCGTCTCGATGTCAAAATTGTCTGTGACAAGCTTATCCGTCTCCGTGTAGGTGTGCGGCGTGCCGTCAACGTCGATGGCCTCATCGTACTCTGCGCCCGTCTCCACCTGCCGGATGAGATAGCCCGCATCTGAATACGTCCGGTACAGCTCCACGCCGTCCGTGCGCGTTTTGTAGTGCTCTTTTACGATCATGCTCACACCCCCACAATATGCTCTGCCAGCGAACTCCAGTTTGTTGCCGCTTTCCACGCGGCAACCAAAGAGGCGGGAACTCTGATTTCCAGCTGCGGATGTGTTGCATCGAACGCGTTGACGTTGGCCAGCGTGGGCACGGCGGTACAATGCGTAAGATCCACAAACCGCAGCGGATAGCATCTCTGAAACACCTGCGCTGGGATGCTCGCGATATCCCCGAGACACGTCACCCTGCGTAGCGCGTAGTCACCCTGAAATGCGGCAGCGACAAAGGTTGTAGCGTCCGCTGGGATGGTTGCTTCAAGCAAGGAGACGTCACCGCTGAAATCACCAACTCGGCCATTTACAGCTTTGATGTGGACACGCTCGAGCGCATACGTCGCGTAAGCGGTCGTTACAGCAGCATTTAATTGCCGCAAAGCCGTATAGGCTAGAGTGTATTCATCTGTATAGTCCATCGTACCTGGCCCAGCGATGGCGCGTAAGTTGGTGCAGTTGTAAAATGTCCTAAACACGTTTGTAATGCTTTGGATAACGATCACACGCAACTGCGTTGCCTGATTAAATGTTATATATCCTATAACTTCCACATTCTGTGGAATAGAGATACTTTCAAGTCGACTACAGGACTGAAATGTTCGATCAGTTATGGTTGTTACCCTTGCACCAACCTCAACTCTCCGCAGCATCGCGCAGCGGCCACTATCGGTTTCGTCGTTTGCAATCAGCCTTCGACCGCTTGAGCCGTTCCCAAGCCGCATTGTCGTACCTTCTTTGACACTCATCGTGATCACGTATGAGCCGCTGGAGGCGTACACATGCCGATGCTCAATCCAAGAATCTGCGTTTTTTGTTTCCGGGGTCGTGCCGTCGCCCCAGTCTACGGTCGTGGCGTTGCTTGTGCTCTGCCAGTAATTGAGCACAAAATCGTCCCACGTCTCGGTGTCCACGTCGACGTAGAGTCTCGTCTTGCCGTCATCGGTAATGTACAGCGCGCCGATATCGAGCTCACGGCCTGCGTCCTTGATGTCTTGGAGCGTCCAGTTCCATCCCTGACAGACCAGTCCATCGTGCGAGGGAAGGGGCGGCAGCTCGGTCTTAGTTGCCAGCTCGGCAAATGTCCAGCTGTAAAGCAGCGTCCCGTCGTAGTCCCAAAAATTGATGTCCGACTCCTTGGGCGGGGTGGTATCGAGCGTGCCGGTGATCTTCGCGCCCGAAGCGTCGTGCGCCGTCACGCCGGATTTGAGCGTCGCGGGGGTGACGGTATCCTCGGTCAGGTCGATGAGCGTCTCCCCGGCGTACACGACCTTGTTTTTTGCGGTCTCAGCTCCGGAAATCTCAGGTGCCGCCATATGCTCACGCTCCTGCCTTCTTGCCGATGGTGACGGTCACGCCGCCAGCAGCGTTGGGCGTTTCATTGTAGTAGATGGCCGCCACGTCGACCTGCGACATGTAATCGTAGCCGAGGTCCGGCAAAATCGTCTGCGCGGTCGTCAGCGGCTCAACGGATTTTGTCTGCGCCTTGATGGCCTCGCCGCTGTACGTGCCCGTCACGCCGAGAATCGTCACGCCCGCCTTGATGTTACCGGCAATGATCTTCGCGGCCTCTGTGGGGTCGATGGCGACTTTGCCGCTTCCGTCGTGGTATCCGATGGGGACGATGTACTCGCCCTTGACCGTCGTGATCTTCGCGGCCACCGCGCCGTTGTTCGGCATTTCGCCGGTGATCAGGCTGCCGCGCGCGCCCGCCGTCTTGCCGAAGAGGATTTCCGAGGCCTTGACGGTCGCGCCGGACGTGTCGAGGTCAAATTCGCACGTGCCGGTATGCAGCTCGCCGTCCGAACCGTGGTACTTAAAGCCAAGCAGGACTTTGCCGGGCTCTACCGTGTCGGCGGTCAGGTCTAAAAGCACCTCGCCGCCATAGATAAATTTACTTCTGCCCAAAATTTACACCTCCGATGCAATATAGACCGTCGTGCCGGTCTCGTTGGATACCTCATAGTATGGGACTTTCGTGACGGTCACATCGTCCGCCAGCAGCTTGTTTTTCGTCGGCAAAACAACCGGCTCAAATGCCTTCGGCACGACCTCGTAGTCCCCTTCATACGCCTCGCCGCCCTGATAGACCACCTTTGCGGGCTCAATCCGCATCCGAATCTCCGGCTGGGAGACCGTCATTTTAATCATATCCCGCCTCCTTCAAAAAACGCTTTGCATCCGTCTGCACGATTTCAGCCGCCATCGGGTTTCCGTCGCCATCTGTTAAGGCAAGCTGTAGCCTTACGGTGCTTGCTTGCAACCGCATTGCGTCTGCATACGGGATTTTTACAAGCAGGTGCGTTTCGTCGACTACTGTAGGTTCGTACTGGAAGAAGGAACACCCCTGTCTCACATAGAACTCAATCTTCGTCGCTTTCGTCAGGTCAGTTCCCTCAACTTCCACCGATAAAGCGTTCGCGATTTTCTGAAACACTTAATCACCCCCCGCTCTGCTGTGATTCAAATACATCCAGTTCGTTCTTTGCTTTGATGAACGTCGTCGTGTCGTCCGAAAGCGAGATGGTAGGCAGGAGGCGCGTATCAGTCGAATAGTCGTGATATGCGATAGACCCACCCATAATGGCATATGCAGTATCGCTGACGAACAAAAAGTGTTGTGGAATCGCCCCGCTCGGAAGCATCGCTTCGTTCACAACCGCAGTTGGGTCGGCTGTTGTCCATGTGTGCCACTTATTGGCAAATACCAAGAGCGTGTTGCTCGCTGCGATTGCACATGATTCTCCATTGTTTTCATACCCACTGTTATTTCCGACAATCTGGTATTCCCAGTTTGTAAGGTCGACGGATGATGCAAGCACCACGATACCGTTATTGCTATATGTTGAGGCTCCATCAATAAGCGTGTAATACTTCCCATTCATGAAGCAAACCGCTGACATTGCGTTTGCTCCATTTGCAATTTTTGTAATTTGCTGTTCTTTCAGCGTAAAGGAAAAACCGCTTGCATCACTGCTTACTGCCACTGAAAGTGTTGTAGATGTCCCGGACGAATTATAACTTCCAACTCCGCACAACACCCAATTTCCATTTACATGCGCGAAAGATACATTGGTGAAGTAGTACTCAGGGAATTGATTAATTCTTGTGCCTTGCCAAGAACTAATGGTCTCCGGCGTTTCCGTATGATAAATTGTCGTTCCGAAAGATCCGGGAATCGCCCACGCAAAAACTCCATCATACGCATCCAGCCCGTAGATAGTCATATAATTCCAGCTGTCGCTTTCATGGTCTTCCAAATTGCTCCACACGCTACTACCAGCCTCGCAATACAGCCTGCCAAGCTTTGTTCCCCCATACGGGCCTGACGGGAAAATTATTAAGCATCTGCTATCTGTACATGCGATATGCAGTCTTGGTGACGATGCGTTTGCAATTTGTGTTGTTACGGTATACTCTTCCGTCCACGTTCCAGTTAATTCCGTCGCGCTCAGAATTGATATTACAGAGTTATAAGTATTTGACCCTGCTGACGTCAGTGTTTTTCGAACCGCAACTATCCAGCGCCCATCAAAATATACAGCCTTGCTTACCGAATGTATATGCCCTGATACCGGGAACGACACTCCATCCCACACAACACCTTCGTCTGAAATTCCGCGCAGCAGTTGACACAGCTGCGGATACTCCGTAAATGTCACCTGCGACCCGTCGCACTTCAACCACGCATCCCCCAAACTCTGCGCTGGGCTCGTCCGGATGGTGCCGATGGGTACGATGCGGTCGACCATGTGCCGGAACGCGTCGTCGACAAGTGGGTTCGCATACGGCAATCTGAGAAAGCGCCCCGTGGAATCTTGGAGCATTGTGCGCGTGTTGAATGGCGTGCCGGTATCGTCCGGGTCGTCTGCACGCGTCATGTCGTAAGTATCTGTCTGTCCGGCAACGGGCTTGAGCTTTACCCGCCCCGGAAATTTTGGAGTTCGGTCTTTCATGTTATTCCCCCATGTCTCCTGCGTATAGTTCC
>CEAX01027275.1_pt1 | contig 43980 bp, 47 predicted proteins | sample 554721 | NCBI WGS metagenome assembly CEAX01 (sample SAMEA3182098, study PRJEB8094) | gut metagenome | biome: human; feature: gut; material: Stool; isolation source: human stools | place: Canada | collected 2012-05-30 | reverse complement strand
TGCCTTTCTCTGTATATCATGGAGCATGATAGCAATCAACTATGAACACATCTCCATGCACACATTTCTCAATCCGCAAAATACTCGGGCCTGCCAATCGAGGTGAAGCCGCTTTTCCCCGTCACCACCACATTATTCGCGCCGCTGGCACAGTGGATGACCATGATATTACCGCTGCTGTCAAAGCCGCAGACAATGCCGACATGGCTGTCACCCGGATAAAAGGCAAGGTCTCCCGGCTGGGCGTCACTCCAAGCAATAGGCGTACAGTAGCTGTGCTGTGCGGTGGCCCCGCCGCCATGCCCAATGACGTATTGTCCGCCGCTCTGGTTGTAGAATACCCAATCCACCATTCCCGAACAATCCAGTCCGAAGGGCCGCACGGTGCCAGTGGTGGAACTGCCCTCGGCTGTAACTTTCATCGGCATTCCCCAGCGGCTGTCCCAGCCAATAATCAATGACTTTCCTCCCCAGAAATAATGGACTTTGCCCAAGAGTTGATACGCCGTCAGAACTACTTGCTTGCGATTCTCGCTGAGATCGGCGGGGAGATTTTCTATGATCTTTGTCACCTCGTCGGGACTCAGTTCAATGTCCTGATAACTTCCCGTCAAAACCATGAACAGTTCCTGATATTTCGGCTGCATGAGTTCCTCTAACAATCTGCGCTGTTCCGTGTTGAATTGGTGCTCATCCGCCATTTGCAGATGCGTTTTTATTGTGACGGTGATATGCAAAATGACCGTATCCGCTTCATCTTTGCCGCCTGGTACTATTTCCGTCCAATAAGTAATGGTGTTCATGTCCCAGAAGATTTCACGAAGTATCTCCATTTTTTCTTCGGTCAGCGTAGCGACCTCATCCGGCGAAGCGTTGTCCGTGGTGGTCCGCACAGCATAAACAGCCAGCACATCCCGCCAGTTGGAGATCATGGCGGCGCTGCCAGCGTTGTCCATGTCCAGTTCATCGTAGGGGTTCTCTGCCTTGATCTGCTCGATCCGAGCGGCGAACTCGCCGTTCAATACGCTGACAGCTTCCGGCATGGTGTAGCCGGTACCGCTGTCCTCTCCGGAGAAAAATATCCCAAAAGGCGACACGATCAGAAGTCCAATCAGACAAATCACCAGCACCATGGCTACAACTGTGCTCCCACCAGCCGCTATTGCTGCAAGTAAGCTCTGGGCAGCGGCAATGATAGCGCGCAGCGCACGGCCCGCCGCCTGTGCGGTTTTCTGCACCGCGGTTTCTGCCGTTTTTGTCGTCTGTTGCCGCAGGGCCATCTGCATGGCTGCTTCTCTGGCAACATAATTCCCAACCGTAGCCGCATGGGCGGTGGAGGAGCGCACGGCCTGTTCAGAGGACAGCACAGCAGATTTGCTGCCCTCACGCGCTTTTGGCACGATCCCCGCAGCGTGATTCGGTGTTTTCGGTTCGGGGAACTGGCGCTTCTTCGGCGGCTGGATGCCGCCGCGCTCTTTGATTCTGCCCGTGCTGGTTGGCTCGAAACCTTCCGAACACAGCGAATCACCACGCAGATCATCTTGGCGCTGGAACCGCCGCTCTGCCCGCCTGCGCTGCGCCTGCTGGCGGGACGCTTTGCACCCTTGCTCTTGAATGAACGCCTGCTGACCCTGCCGCTGCGGCTCCGATGCTGCCGTCATGACCGTTTTCCACTGTGTACTGATATAGGCATTCTTCGTCTTGACTGCCTGCTTCATAGCCGCCTGCCATGCCTGCTCTCGCACTGGCGGTGAGGGCGCTCTTGCCCTCGCCGCGTCAGTCTCTCTGGTGCGGATGACAGGCGGCACGTCGCTGTTGGAGCTGGGGGCAGAGGCGTCACCCTGGGGTGACGCGCTCTGCTCCGTGTTTTTCTTCTTGCGCTGCTTCAGCAGTTCCTTTTCGGCGCGGTGCAGGCCGCTGGCGGCGGTGTCCTCGATGGCGTCGCCGCCATATTCATCCCGCCGCCCCTGCTGGGCGGTATCCCGGAGCTGAGTCCGCAGACGCTCCGAGCCGTCATCCAGCCCCTTGCGCAAAAGTTCCTTTGGCGCGGATACAGCTTTCTCTTTGACACGCTCACCCAGCGTGGGTTTTTCTTTAATTTTCTCCATGGGCTATTATGCAGCCAAGTCCGAGGGTTTTGTGGTCATTAAGCGGTAGAGCTTGTTCTTGGGGAAATGATCCACGAAAGGCACGATGGCGCTGCCGCACTTGATGAGCCCACGCCCGGAGTCCACATTGGTGATGTAGGAGAGCTGATTATCCGAGATGTTCAGCAGGCGCGCCAGTTCCTCCCGGTCTGTAGCCGCCTGATTCAGCATGATGAGGAATTCACTGTTTGCCAGCATGGTGCGGGCCGTGTGGGACTGCAGCAGGTCTTCGATATTCTGACTGATCCCCGTGCCGCAAGCCTGGTATTTTCGCATTCGTTTCCACAGGGTGAACAGGAAGTTGGCGCTGTACTCATGCTGGAACAGCAGGTAGATCTCGTCGATATAGATCCAGGTGTTGCGCTTCAGCCCGCGATTACGGATGATGCGGTTGAAGATGCTGTCCAGTACCACCAGCATCCCCACTGGCAGGAGTTGCTTGCCCAGATCCCGGATATCGTAACAGAGGATGCGGGCATTGGTGTCCACATTGGTGGGCTTGGCAAAGGTGTTGAGACTGCCGTCTGTAAACAGCTCAATGGCCAGCGCCACATCCTGTGCTTCCTTTTCCGGCTGGCGGAGCAGCTCGGCGTGGAAGTCCTGCAAGGTGGGGACCGCGCCGTGATAGCCGCTGCGGATATAGTCCCGGTACACCTGCGCGGTGCAGCGGTCGATGACGGATTTTTCCTTGGCAGACAGCTTGCCTGCCCCGATGAGCTGTTCACAGAGGGAGAGCAGGAACTCGGATTTCAGCACCACGGGGTTCTCTCCGTCCCCATAGCCCTGCTCCATATCCATGGCGTTGATATGGTTGGGAGATGTGGCGGAGATGTTGATGACCTGACCGCCCAGTCCTTCTACCAGCGGGCGGTAGTCGACTAAGTCGGCGGGATTACTCCCGCTTTCTCGTCTAAGAACCGTACGTGAGCGTTTCCACTCATACGGCTCAAGCATTTCATCACGCTTTCGCGCGGCGCTCCAAGAAGATTTGCTGGCAATGTCTGTGGACGTAGGCCATATTGCGCACTTCGTCCTTGCCACCCATGGCCTTTGGGACTTTGAAGAAAATCTCCCTCTCGTCGCTGATGTCCATGGGAAGCCCACAGTGATAACAGCATCCCCGCTGGTTTTTCCAAACTTGCTTAAAACGCCCGGATAGGCGTTTCATACCTTGCTGGAATTTGCGGTCCATGAAGTATTGGGTGTCAAAATAGGGGTTTGCGTCCATTCGTACTTTGGTATGGCGGACAATGGGGATGTGATCCACCCGCAGGAGTTCCTTATCCTCGGTGCAGAACACCCAGTTCCGGTTCCCTTTGCGGTGCCAGTAGTTGGTGGATATCCACCACTGTCCCTTGTGGGGATGTCGGCGCTTTGCCCATCGCCACAGCAATTCGTAGAGGATGTAGTCAATGTGGGCAAAGGCTTCGCTGGCGCAGACCGATTGATGATAATTTGTCCAGCCGCGTATCTGCTGGTTCAGCTTTTCAATCAGGACTTCCTGCTTCCAAGCCTTACCACGTCCAAGGATGGTTTCAGACAGGGCCGATTTCAGGGCCTTCAATGCCTTCTTGGACGGCTTGACGATGAGTTTTCCTTTGAACTTCCGGAATGTCCAGCCCAGCATATCAAAGCCGTCGTCAATATGGGTGATGACCGTCTTTTCCTCGGACAACTCCAGACCCCTGGTTTGCAGGAAATCACGGATGACCTCTTTGGCCTCTTCTGCGATCTCTTTTGTCGCCGCCGTGACGATAAAGTCATCGGCATACCGCACCAGGTTGACCTTGCTCTTGTTGTGGACAAATGCACTGACCTCACCTTTGACACTTAAATCAAAGTGGTCGCTCAGGACTTGCTGCATCCCATCCAATGCCATATTGGCAAGGATGGGCGAAATAACGCCGCCCTGGGGCGTACCCTCGTCGGTGGGGAACAGTTCCTCCCGGAAAACGAATCCGGCTTTTAGGAACTGCTTTAAAACAGATTTGTCCATGGGGATATGCTCCACGAGCCAGTCATGGCTGATGTGGTCAAAACACCCTTTGATGTCGCCCTCCAGCACCCACTGCGGGGAGAAGCTGCGGCTGAGGGCCGTGAAAATGTATTCACAGGCGTCCTGCGCACAGCGTCCCTTGCGGAAGCCGAAGGACTTTGTGTCCGCCGTCGTCTCCGATACCGGGTCAAGGGCCAGAGCGTAGAGCGCCTGCATGGCCCTGTCATACATGCAGGGGATGCCCAGCGGACGTTTTGCCTTTTTGCCCTTCTTCTCGATGAATACCCGGCGCAGCGGCTTGGCCTGATAGCCCTTGTCTGTCAGGGTCAGGACACCGCGCATCTTGGCGGCAGGGGTAGACCACACTTCGCCGTCCACGCCCGGTGTCTTTTTCCCTTTATTGGTCGTCACTTTTCGGACGGCCAGCGCTTTGGCATAGTACGAATGGGTCAAAAGATACTGTAATCGCTTCACTGTGTTCCATTTCTTCTCTTGGGTCGCCTTAGCAATCCTGGTTTGCAGCCTATTGACCTCGGCCTCCGCTTTCTTCCAGTCGATGGATTTCCACTGGTATTCCAGCGCCGCCGCGTCCGGCAATCTCTCAGGGCTTTTATGCCCCGTCGTTGAACCATTACCGTTCATAGGTTTACCTCCATTTCTTGCTATGAAATACCGTGGGATAAGTCAGCGCCCTTTCAGGCTGGGGCAAAGTTGGAACCCCTATCCCGCCCCATTACAGGGCGGGCCTTCGCTTTTTATCCCGTTCCTCTACCCTCTGCGCCGTTTCTTCCCCTTGCGGGGTCGATACCTCCGCTTCTTTTGCGAAGGAGCGCATAGGGCTTACCACGTTCCGCGCAACAAATAATCGTGTGCGTTTTAGGAGCCATCTTTGAGCCGGGAGGATTTGTGTCCATTTGCCGAGAGATTCCGAAAGTTCCCGCGGCCACCTCCGCACCTTTTGGTGTAGGCGTATCAGCCTGATTTCGCCTATTCCCTGTAACGACCCTTGCGATGATTCACTTACGTTCTCCATGACGCACTTATCCTGGCAGTACGGCTGAGTTAGGCTCTCAGCGTTCCCACGTTGTCCCACAGGCTTCCCACCCCGCCGTTACCAGCGACGCAGGCTGTGGTAGGATTACCCCAAATGGATAGGGTAGCTTCTTAGGCAATTTGTTGCGCGACCTCGTGTCGCACCTCGGCTTCCGGGTCAATGATGATAATGTCATCATTTGTGGACAGAGCCAGCGATGTCATTTCTTTCTTGGCACTGAAGGATTTGCCGGAACCGGAAACACCCAGAATGAAGGCGTTGCCGTTGAGCAGCTGTTTCCGGTCTGCTACGATGAGATTTTTGCTGATGGCGTTCTGCCCGTAGTACACGCCGCCCCGGTCCCAGATCTCCTGGGCCTTAAAGGGCATGAGAACAGCCAGCGCTTCCGTGGTCAGTGTGCGCAGGGCATCGATGCGGCGCAGGCCCAGTGGCAGCGCCGTCACCAGCCCGTCCGCCTGCTGCCAGTTCAGTGTCGTAAGCTGACAGAGGTGCTTGCGGGCAATGGACTGGAGCGTTTCCGTATCACTGTCCAGCTCTTCCTTGCTGTCTGCCAGATGTACCAGCGTCACCACGGCAAACATCATCCGCTGGTCGCGGGTGGTGAGATCGTCCAGCATCTCGCGGGTTTCCTTGCGCTGCTGCTCCAGATCGTAAGGGACAACGGCAGAAAAGTTATTGTTGGCGTTCTGCCGGCGCTGCCAGTTGGTCACATTGGTCTCCACACCCAGCAGGCGGTTCTGCATCTCCCGCACCGCCTCATCGGTAGGAACAGGGATGATGTCGATGGACAGCATAAGACTTCGGTTCAGGCTGGTAAGCTCATTGATCATGGAATCCTTAATGTAGCTGGCATACTCCTTCAAAAAAAGCACCCGGCCATATTTACCGCCCATGATAAAATGATCCTTTTTGAATTCCATGCTGTCCGGGCAGATGGCGTCCTTGAAGGAGCGCCCATTTTTCATGTTCTCCCGGAGGTCAAAGCGGAACTCGCTTTCCTCACCCACACGGTAGAAATCATGCAGGATATGGAGGCGGTCTGCCGCATCCAGTTCCTCGCAGCGAGAGTCCATGTGGTTCAGACGGGAAGAGGCGTCATGGACCGTGCGGTCAAAAAACGCGCGGGCTTCCTCCACATTTTTCTTGTGGACGGACAGTGTGATGTAGCGCTCCTGCACCACACTGTTGGATGAATCGGTAACCTTATCCAGCAGCATGGCGTTGTATTCCTTACGCCCGCCGTCCAGATCATCTCCCTTGGGCGGGATGAGGATCTCCTGCTCAAAATTGCGTCGGTCCAGGCGCTTATTGTTGATGGTGATCTTCGTGGTGGAGCCGGTGTCCAGCGCGTTCAGCAGCTCGGAATAGCTGAGAAACATGGCTGTCTTATCCTCTTTCGAGGCGATGGCGTAGTTGATGTCGCTAAAACGCAGTGTTTTAGAATACTTGCTGCCAAATTGAAAGACCCCATCCGGCCAGATGCGGCGGATGGGGATGATGTCCTGTACAGATTTCGGAACCGTAAATCTTTCTTTGTCCTGCTTCAGTGTATTTTGCAGAGTTTTAATCAAGTTTGAGAGCCTCCTTTATCGTTGAATTTTCCAGAGCTTTGGCGTATATGTTGTCCGATTTGAACACGAGCCTGCGGGGAAACAGGAATTCAGAGCGGATATACGCGAGCAGAAAGCGTTCCAGCGTCATGCCGTTATACTGAAAAAAGCCGCCCAGGGCAAAGGGAAAGGCTGCAAGCACGCAGACCCAGCCGATCTCCCCATTCCCCAGCACAGGGCGCAGGCCGAAATATACGCCCACTGCCACGGCGACCGCCAGCAGTGCGAACAGCAACTGCCGCAGGGACAGCCCGAAGAATAGGCTTTCCTGGTAATTTCGTACTTCTTTGTTGATGCGGACCTCCAATGGATCACCTCCGAGTTTTTTCTGAGTTTTGCTGAACAGACTCTTGCTTTGTCTGTGCAGTCATGGTACTATGCCACAAACCCGATGAAGGAGGTCGTGACACATGATTGCTTTTCTGATGATCGCCGGACTTGGCGTCCTGGCGCTTCTCTCCCGGCTGGCCGCGCTGACGCGGATGACCATCCCGCTTTTGTACACCGTGTCCATGCTGACGGTGTTCCACGGCTGGTATCGCGCCCATACCGTGCTGGCAGACCGCATCCTGTTCGCTCTTGTAGGGCTGGTGGCATTGTCCTGGCTGCTTTCGCTGATCCGCTTTGTCTGCGATTTTGTCACGCAGGCACGGGATGACGCTGCCGCTATGGAGTATTTCTCCTACCGTGTTCGCAAAGCCAGAGAGCGCGGTGAGGATACCGTCAGCACAGAGGGGCTGTGGCGCTGAATCAGCCAAGGCCCATCAGTTCCCGGATGATGCGGTCGCTCATCTTGATCGCGCCCACCAGCACCAGCATATTGAAGATCAGTTCGCCTACATAGTTCCACACGATGGTGGCTGCCGCCAGCGTATCGTCCGCGATGGCGGGCGGGGACGAGGCAAAGGCAGAGAAGATCACACAAGCCAATACGATGACACAGCCCTCCAGACAGATGGCGGCATAACTTTTCAAAAAGGCTATGCCAATACTGCTGGAGGGCTGGCCCGCAAAGCTGGCCAAGGGCACAGGCGCGATAGCCGTCGCGATATAGAGCTTAAAAAAACGGCTATACACCGTCAGGATCATCACGAGGGACAGAACCCAGATAAAAAGGGAACCCAACAGCGTCACCGCCCATAAGGGGATAGAATCGATAAAGCCCACATCCTCGATGATACTCGTCATCTCATCCGGCAGCGCCGAGGCTGACATGGCCGTCAGGCCGGACGAGTCGATGATCGTTGTCACCATACCCTGGGCTACCCGGAAGGCCCCTGTCATCAGTTCCATGCCCCAGGTCACTGCCGCCTGCGCCAGCACAAAGCGGATGAAGCACTTGAAGGCCACTTCCGGCTTCTTCATCTCGGTGAAGCTACCGCAGGTCTTGACCACGCCCATTACGAAAAACAGCACCAACAGCGCATACCCCACAGCTTTTAATCCATCGTTGATGTTCACGATGACATTCCAGACACCGCCGCCCTTGAAGGACTCCGGCGAGGTGCTGATGAGCTGCCAGATCTCTGCCAGCCTGCCGTTCCACATTTCCAGCGCAGAGTTCAAATTGTCTACGATCCAGTTTCCACTTCCCATTCAAAATCACCTCCTACGGGAAGAACAGGGTGAACGGTATCATGCCGTTCACCCTGCCGCGTTTTTCAGCCGGTGATGAGGGAGAGGATCTCCTTAGTAAAGGTAATGACGATGCCGCCTGCCACCGTCAGCATACCGTTGGCGCGCTGGGAGGGGTCATGGCTCTTGAGAGACAGGCCCACCTGCAAAATACCGAAGCCCAGCAGGATGAGGCCAATGGCGCGGATCAGCGAGAAAATGAAATCAGACAGGTTGTTGACCACCGTCAGCGGGTCATCTGCCGCCAGCGCAGGCACTGCGGTGGCGACCAGAAGCAGAGTAACGCAGGCAAAAACGGAATAGACGCGCTTTGCCTTTCTCTCGAAATTTTTGTTGTTCAAATCATGTTTCATGCTGCAGCATTCTCCTTTTCATTGTCAAAATCAATCTGGAACAGCGGCTCTCCCGTAATAGGAGGCTCCGCCATCCCGTGGTGGATGTAGGGCGGTCCGCCGCCATCCATCGTATAGCGGATGGCGGGATGCTCCATGAGCTCATACTTTTCGTCCATCACCGGCCGTGTGCCGCGGATGAACAGAATACAATACCGGTTATCCAGCATCCGTACCTCGTCCGGCGTCAGCAGTTCCCGCCCACTGATCTGGAAGTTGGTGGAGTAAGACCCGGACCGCCCTTTGGTCTGCCCGTGGGTCTTGGTGTCGATGGTGGACTTGCCCAACGCCTCGGAAATGTACTTGTGGGTGCTTGCCTCGTTACCGCCGAGATAGAGCAGCGTATCCGAGTTGCCGGGGATGGTTTCCCATGAGTCCTTATACAGCTCCTTGATCTGCGCCATGTTCTGGATGATGGTGCTGCAGGAGATGTTGCGTGAGCGCATGGTCGCAAGCTCCCGCGGCAGCCCCGGCAGATTGACCGATGGCGCTTCATCCAAGATGAAATGCACGTGGCAGGGCAAGGCTCCGTGATGGATCTGGTCTGCGCAGTAGTAAAGGGTCTGGAAAATCTGGGAGTACAGAAGACTCACTAAAAAAGTAAAGGTCGTATCATTATCCGGGATGACGGCGTACAGAGCGCACTTTCGCTCTCCCAGCGTGTAGAGATCCATGTCATCATGGTCGGTGACGGCTTTGATCTGCGGCAGATTGAAGGGTGCCAGCCGCACAGCGGCAGACACCAGAATCGATTTTGCCGTCTTGCCCGCCGCCTGCTTGAAAACCTTATATTGCCGCAGGGCAACACTTTCCGGGTTCTCATACTCCATTGCCCGGAACAGCAGATCCAGCGGGGAGACATACTCGTCATCGTCCTCCTTCACTTCGGCATATTCCAGCACACGCAGCACCATTGAAAAATTCTGCTCATATTCCGGCGCTTCCTGGAACAGCATGAGGATGATGGCCTGCAGCAGTGCTGTCTCGGACTTCGACCAGAACGGATCGGACTCATGACTGCCCTTGGGCGTCGTTGCCTGGATCAGCGTGTTGACCAGCTTCAGCGCGTCTTTTTCATCCCGCAGGTAGCGGAACGGGTTATAGCCGTCCGACTGCGACAGATCTACCAGATTCAGCACTCGGATGTCGTATCCCTGCCGTTTCAGATACCCTCCGGTGGCGGTCAGCACCTCCATCTTCGGGTCCGTGATCACATAGTTGCTGTTTGCTTCCAGAATGTTGGGCTTGACATAGCCGCGCGTCTTAGCAGCGCCGCTGCCGCCAATGACCAGCACATTCAGTGAGCGCCGGTGCTTGTGGGTATCCAGCCCCAGCCGCACATGGCGGGTGAGGATCTTGTTCTGCTTCTGCCGGAACTGCGCGTTGAGCTGCCGGGGAGAACCCCATGCGGCGGAGCCGTGTTCCTCTCCGTCCCGTGTCCTGCCCTGTCCGGAAGCATAGAGACACAGCCCCATGAGATATGCGCCGGTGCAGACGAGAATGGACAACAGGCTCTTGTCTGTCCACTGGATCTGGAAAGGCCGTTCCAGCGCGGCAGTTAAGTTTGATAGCAGCTCCGGCAGACCGCCGCCAAGGGACTGGGCGATCAGCAGCGCCGCCCATATCACAGGGATATAGAGGAACAACGCAAGTACCAGATCCGTTGTTTGGGATGTCTTTTTCAGCCGCATCACCTCCTGCATAAAAAAATACGAGGCCGGCAGAGTATTCCACTCTGCCGGCCTTGCTGACGAAACGGCTTTCTTACTTTGTCCTGTCCGGTCGTACTTTTTGACGGACCTTTTCCTTGGCCGGGGCAGACTTCTGCCGGGTATCCAGCTGCGCCTGATAGCCTTTCAGCCGTTCCAGAACCGAAGGCCGCTCACTCGTCATCGTCCCGGCAGCCGTTTCCCTGCCGCTGGATGAGGTCGATCTGCCTTTGGTATCTGGCAAGTCTGTTCCCGACCGAGATTCTTTTTTTGGCGCCACCTCCTGCCGCTTGCCCACAGGCGGCGTTACAGGTGTTTCCCCCTGCTGGGAGCGTTGCTGTTCGTGCTGCGGCGCCTCCTGTCCCACACGGGCTTCCTGCTCCTTAGAGGGGGCATCCTGCCGCGCCTGTTCCGGCTGCCCGGTATATCGGATGCGCTCAAAGATCATATTGGCGCGGTCGATCTCCGTTACCGGCATGATCACATCCACGACTTTTCCCTTGTTATCCGAATCACGGATGGCAGAGAACAGGATCTTCTGTTTTCCTGCCCGCTGCCTGAATTGCTGATACTGCTCCGGAGACATGGCGAACCGCCGCACATCGCGGGTCTCCTTCAGCATCTTTGCCAGATTGACTTTGCCGGAAATGGTCTTGTGTTTTTTCGCCAGCGCCATGGTGAGCGCCAGTACATTTTTAATGGCGGAGCCGCTCAGCCGGACAGCGACCTCGCTGCCGGAGAGCATCATGCGTACCAGCTGGTCCGCCGCTTCACCGCCTCCGATGTTCATGTTCCCGCACCTCCTTCTGGTGTTCTTCTGTTTTCTGGATGTCCTGCTCCATTACAGGCGTCTGCCGGCAGATCTCCCGGCAGAGCTTCAGCTTTTCCCGCTCTGCCCGGATCTCCCGATTTACCTCTGAGAGCTGCTCATACACTTCTGCCTTTTCTTTCTTCAGCACCTCCTGTGGAACGCCGCTGTCCTCCAGCAGCTTCACGGCTTTCATGTACTGCTCAAACTCCTGCTCCATGCCGGTGAGCCCTTCCTCGTATAACGCCCTGCTGGGTTCCAGCGCCTCCGCATCTGCCAGCGCCGCATAGAGCGGCTGGCGTTTCTTCTTCCGCACATTGAGGAGGGTCCGCTGCTTTGTCAATCTGCCCAGCGTTTCCTCTGTGCGATGTTCGAATGCCGCCATGTCAGCAGGCGTTGTGATGTCATTTTCCCGCAGGAACGCGAACTGTGCCTGATACCGTTCAAAGCGCATGACCGCCTGCCGCAGATGCGGCGTCATGCGGGGCGGATACTGCCGCTTTTCGATTTTGCCCAGCAGATAGAGATAATGGACATAGAGGGCGAGAAAACCGCTGTATCTGGGATGCTTCCGGTACGGCTGATACGCCAGCCGCGCAGGCAAGACAGGCCGCAGTCCCGCTTCGATCTGTTCCAGGTTGCCCTGGATGGCAGCACGGATTCCGTCCTCTGTGAACAGCGGATCTCGCCTGCCGGGGTACTGAAATCGCTCCTGTCCACGCAGGCGGAAACCGAGCCTGCCGCCATGATGGATCTCATACCCCTTATGCTCCATGAGCAGGAAGAAGTGGCCGAGGTCGTTGGCGTCCCGGATGGCGTCATGCAGATCTGCCTCCAGCATGGAACGGAAGGTGGGCTGCCCCCTGGACTGGCGCAGCCACTCAATGTAGCTGACCGACCTGGCAGGCGCGCCCTGCACGATGACGGACAATCCATGCTCCCGGCAGAGTCGGTCTGAAATGGCACGGATCTGCTGGTAGTAGCTTTGCTGCGTACTGTGATACTTTTCGCCGGTATCTGCATTCACCGAATTAAATACAATATGCGAATGGATATGATGCCGGTCTACATGGGTCCCAATCACAACCTCAAAGCCGTCCAAGTGTTCCTGCGCGAATGCTTTAGCAATTTCTAAAGCAAGTTCAGGTGTGATTTCACCAGGCTTGAACGATTGAATGATGTGATAGCATTGACGCTTATCCAATCGTCCGGTTTCCAGCTTTGTTTTCATCATCTCGCGGTACTCTCTCCCTGGATCACAATTAAAATGTGCCGTTAAAATATGCCCATCCGTTTTGTCACCGTTCAGAACATAATCAATGGCTTCTTTTAAGCCGCCGTTACGGGGCAGAATTTTCGTAACAGCCACTACTTATTCGCTATCCGGAACATAAGCTCATATACCTGATCCAGAAGATAGAGTCCCCGTTTGGCATCCTCCGGCTTCGCAATTCCTGCATTGACGCTGCGGGCGATCTGGTTGATGTTGTTGCCGATATGATGTATTTCCGTCCGGAGCTCTTTAATTTCTTTTGTTGGGCGGGCTTTGACCGGTCGTCCCTCAATAAGCCGTGCAAGATATGCCCGTTTTGTCAGCCTGCACTCTTTGGCCTGACAGCACAGCAGCTGATACTGCTGTGTTGTCAGTACGATGTGCAGATGGTGTTCTTTCTTGTTCTCATCCACATTTTTCTCCTTCCTGCAGCGTATAGCCGCAAGTTTTTCCGCCAGCAGGCGGCATAGGGGACCGGGGTATCCTCGGCAAGCTGTGCAAATGTACATTTGCGCGATGCTTGCGCCAGCGCCGCCCACGGCGGCGTTGGCTGTTCCCCGCCGTCGGCGGGGCGTTTTTTGAGAGGTAGGTTGATTCCAATACAGGCGGACACGGTCCGCACCTTTTCCAGAAAAAAGAAATGTCTGGCAGCAGCGCCAGACATCCGGTTTCGCAGGGTCCTTCCGCACAGGGTGTCAATGTAACACCCAAAATAGAAACGGCAGGGTGTCATCAAGACACCCTGCCCGTTCAAATATTGAATCAACGCTCGATCTCTTCCGTTTTCTGCCTGCTGTTTCGTGCAGTAATTCGAGCTGCGTCGAAGGGAAGGACGAATCCTTCTACCTGTTGATAATAGCTCGTCTGTTCCTCTATAAAGAATGCCACAAGAGGCGCATAGCAAGTGCTGTTGCCACACAGCGCAGGCTCAGGCGGCGCACGCCAGTTCCTTCCAAATACGTTCCCGTGCCAGCTCCGCATAGGTGTCTGTGACTTCGATGCCGGTGGCGGTATAGCCCTCCTGCACAGCCGCCAGCACCGTGGTACCGCTGCCGGCAAAGGGGTCCAGAATATGCCCGCCCGGTTCCGTGATCTTCACAATGTCCCGCATCAGCTGCAGCGGCTTCTCCGTCAGATGGATGCGGCTCTGGGGATTGCCGTATTTGAACACCCCCGGCAGACACGGGACCGGACGGCTGATGGGCATATCGCCGTTGGAGCCCCAGACGATATATTCCGCCTGCTGGCGGAAGCGCCCCTTCTGGGGGCGGCTGTTGCCCTTATCCCAGACAGCGGTGCCTCGCCAGATCCAACCGGCCCACTGGAGAGCGTCTGTCGCCGCGGGAAGCTGCCGCCAGTCGATAAACATACATACCGGCGCACCGCTCTTGCATACCTTTCGCGCTTCATACAACCACTCTGCCGCCCAGCGGGTCCAGGAGCGCTGGTCCTTGGCGTCCCCATCGAAAGGGGGCGGTGCGTTCTCGCCCATGCTGGAATACTTCCGGGCGGTGGATTTGTTTTTCTCCGTCTGGGTGCGCCCACCGGACGCATAGGGCGGATCGGTGATGACCGCGTCAAAGGTGTTGGGGGCAAAGGTCCCCAGCACCTTCAGGGCATCACCCTGGAGGATGCTCCATTTCTGATTATCGCTCATGCTCATGCTTCTCCTTCTTTTTCGTTCGATTTTCGCGGGGCGGAGACAGCTCCGTCTCCACATATTCGCTGATGATTCCCAGTGCTTCCTCGTAGCTGTGGCACGCTCCGCCCATGATGCGGGTCTGCATTTCCTTTGCTTCTGCCGCCATGCCATTCTGCCGAAGAACTCTGGCGGCAATACCCATCAGATGGAAGATGTTGCCGTCCTGCCCCAGCAGAGGGCAGAGAGGGCGGGGGTTCTCCTGCCGGGCGGAGCGAAACCCGCCCAGCCTGTTGGGAACATAGTCGGACAGCCATGTGCCGCCGAATGCGCCGTGGGTCTGCAAACGCCACATCGCCAGCTTCCCCATGTCCACCTGAATGTTCTCGAAGGGGAACAGCAGATTGTTGAGTCCATCGTGCTGAAATACCTTGACCGTCTCAAAGCGGCTGCCATTCTGCAGGATGCCGTCCTGCGTCAACAGGTCGTTGATGCCATCCAGCCACTCCTGCGCCTCGCCGCCACAGTCCTGCAGCACCAGTCCCTCCTGATGCTCCATATCCCGCAGATCGTCCGCAGTGATCCTCTCAATTGGCATTTATCTCTCCTTTCTTTTGGGATGCCGTGCAGGCGGCGTCCGTCCAATAGTTTTCTGATCCGTCAACACGGGGATGCCCAGTTCGCCGGCTTTATAGATCTCCTGCCACATCCCATCCGTCCAGACCGGACCGTACACATTCATCTGCTGACAGGATTCCAGCAGGCGCAGTCCCATCGCCCTGGCTTTTTCATCCTGGGCGGGATCGTCGGGATCTGCGACAGGCGGGAACAGCAGATGCGGACAGATAGGGATATTTCCCTCCACAAACACCTCCTGCGCTTTCTGCCGCGCAAACTCCACATTGTTTGTTACATCGCCCCGCAGCGGAGCACAGATATAGACCAGCTTGGGGCCGCTCCGTTCCAGCTCCGGCGTGCGCTCCCGGAATGCGGACAGATACTGACCGACGGCATCCCGCAGAGCGGCATAGTCCGCGGCAGTGGGATGATAGGCGTACCATTCCACTTTTCCGTAGTCATCCCACAGGTAGGGAATGACGCCGCTGCGGAAGTTGGGATTGTTCGGCACCTGCTTTTTACCCCAGACATCCTGAAAGCGCAGCAGCGTCCGGTCCACCACGCCCTCCGTGCGGTTGAGCACCGTGAGGCGGATGGCGTCATATTGGCTGGAGATATGGGTAGAGAGAAACTCCGCCCGTACACGCAGGTCCTTTCCGAGATCTCCCACGCACACACGCCCGGAGAATTGAGGCCGATCCACGAGATTGCTGTGTGCAAACAGCTTTCGCAGCTCCTGCTCATACACGGTCATCGCTCCACACCTCGTTTCTTTGGCGTTTTTGTTTTCATGGGACTTACTTCTTTTTGCAGAGGTTTCAAGGTCTCACGCCCGATACCGCGAATCACGCTGCGGCTCTTGCCGCTCAGGACAAAGGTATCCCTTGTATCGTTGCGGACTTCCTCGCAGGGCAGGATCACGGCAGAACCGGTGATGCGGATATCCCCCTGCACCGTGCCATACACCTTGCAGTTGCCGGACAGGATGGGAGTCCCCATCGTATGGGGATCGTGAATGATCTGCGCGTTTCCGGAAGCCAGCGCTTTTCCGGTCATGGAGGCCCCGCGGAGATAGGCGTTGTCCTCGGCGCGACTGTGGCCGCTCATCACGCTGCCTTTTGAAACATAGGCGCTGCCGCAGGCAATGGCGTCGCCCCGCAGACAGGCATCCCGATCCACATAGGCGTCACCCGCTGCAATGGCGTCATCGAAGATCCATGCGCAGTCTCCCGGCTCCGCGGACAGGTTGCTCTCGCTTTCCACGAAACCACCTATGTCGCCTGCGCGGATCTCACCGCAGATGTCCCGCAGCGCGCGGATGCGGTGCAGGAATGGATATTCCTCATGGGCCATGTCTGTGATCTTATATTTCTGATTGCTGATGGTTCTCATCTCCTTTTCCTTTTTTATGCCGCTTTTTGGCACAGGGCATCTTCTTTTCGGAATGCCGCATCGATGTCGGAAAAGCGCTCCGTGCGGTTGAATTTCTCGGACACCTTTCCCGGCATGGCCTGCAGCTCCAGCATTCTTGCCCACAGATCCGGATGGTGGTCATAAAGGTGCCGCAGTTCCTTCCGCTTGGCATTCGGGCAGAACCAGCAGCCGCCACGGTCTGTGAACGCATAGGCAGGTGAAAGCAGCCCTGCCGTTTGGCAGAGCTGCTTTGCATCCTCTTCGGTGTAGTGATATTTTTCCAGCAGGGACACCTGATTTTTCTGCAAGCGGCGCAAGCGCACCGGCTCATCGCTGGCGATGCCCACATACTGCACAGTATCCGGTGTCAGAGTCCTGTTATACCGGCGGATGGGACGGAGCTTGCAGTCCCGCTGAACGTAGCAATGCCCGCACAGAGGGAATCCGCGCCGAAGTCCTTTTTTCGGACCGCGAGTAACTGTTCCTGCAAACAAATCCAGATAGGTCCTATCCGAATGCAGCACACGGACCGGGATGCCCAACCGTTCCAGTCTGGGGAGCGCAGTCTCATAGATGAATGCCCGATGCTCCGGCACCTCGCCGGAGGTCCTTTTATCGAACATCACCTCACAGTAGACCGCTTCATCCAGCGGTTCCCCATGCTCCAGCGCCAGCAGGATCGTGGCAAGGCTGTCTTTGCCGAAGGAGCAGGACGCAATATGCAGGGTGTTCTTCTTTTCTTTTGAAATCATGATCATCCTCTCTGATTCTGTTTTTGCTGGCAGTATTGTCAGCAGGTGGGGAGTCTGCTATAATAGCGCATATCATTTCCAGTCATTTTAGATATGAAGGAGACGAAACACGATGAATAAAACAGAACTGATCGCCGCCATGGCGGAAGCCAGCGGCCTGACCAAGAAGGACTGTGACACCGCTCTGAATGCGTTTGTCGACACGCTGCAGACTGCGTTGAAGTCCGGTGACAAGGTACAGCTGGTGGGCTTTGGCACCTTCGAGGTGAAAGAGCGCGCCGCCCGCACCGGCAAGAATCCCGCCACCGGAGCCACCATTGAAATCCCCGCTTCCAAGGCGCCGGCTTTCAAGCCCGGCAAGGCATTCAAGGATTCCGTGCAGTGATAACACGCCCGCGAGAGACCATCTCTCGCGGGCCTTTTCTGTTATCGATCCGATACGCCCATGTCCTTGGCACGACAGGCACATTCCAGCACCTCTGTCATATCCGTGCGCTCCCAGGGCGCGTCCGCATGGGTGAAGTGTCCGTAATTGCAGAACTTTTGGAACATGGGCTGATCCAGTCCCAGCGTTCCGATCATGCCGTCCGGCGTCAGGTTGAATACCGTGCGGACAGCCTGCTCCAGCACATCATCGGAATAGATGCCGGTATGCTCCGTATCCACCGTCACCGCCACAGGCTGTGCCTTGCCGATGGCATAGGCAAGGCTGATGGTGCAGCGCTTGGCCAGTCCTGCCGCTACGATATTCTTGGCAATGTAACGGGCCATGTACGCCCCGCTGCGGTCCACCTTCGTTCCATCCTTGCCGGACAGCGCGCCGCCGCCATGAGGAGCGAGGCCGCCGTAGGTATCCACCATCAGCTTGCGTCCGGTGAGTCCGGTGTCCGCTTCAAAACCGCCCTGGACAAATCGACCGGATGGATTGACCAGCACTTCGGTATGTTCGTCCAGCGGAAGTTCCTGCATGGCGGGTCGGATCACATGGCACAGGATGTCCCGGCGCAGTTCCGGCAGGGGCAGCTCATCCTCATGCTGGCAGGATACCACCACTGCGGCAACGCGGTACGGGACTCCAGAGCGGTATTCCACAGACACCTGCGCCTTGCCGTCCGGACGCAGGCCGGGGATGATGCCCTGCCTGCGGGTATCGGTCAACAGGCGGGTCAGTCGATGGGCCAGCACCACAGGCAGAGGCAGCAGCTCCTTTGTTTCATCGCAGGCAAAACCGTACAGGATTCCCTGATCTCCTGCGCCGGTCTCCGTGCCGCCGCACACAGCTTCCGCAATGTCGGGACTCTGCTCATGGGTGATGACCTCCACCTCATAGTCACTGCCGCCGTATCCGGCTTCCCGCACCGTTCTGCAAATAGTGGCAGGGATGTCCGGAATCTTCGCTGCCGTGATCTCGCCTGCGGCGATGATCCTTCCGGCTGTGGCCATGACCTCGCAAGCAACGCGGGCAGCGGCGTCCTGCGTAAGACAGGCATCTACCACCGCGTCCGCGATGGTGTCGCAGAGCTTGTCGGGATGTCCCTCGGTGACTGACTCAGCAGTCAAAATACAGTTATCTTTCATATTCATGTTTCTCCTTTTTCATCGGTTTCTTATGTGCCTCCGGCTGTTTCGGAACAGAGAGGATCATTTCGTTGCTGTATTTGTCCTTGTACTTTTCGATCTGCTGCTCCGTCAGCGAGGCAAAATCATCCTCTTTAAGACCGGCAACAAAAAATGTGCCGCAGACAATGTCATACGGCACACCGTGATCATCGGTCAGGGTGCGGTTCCACGGCAGGCCCAGCAGCTTGCCCTCGTCATTGCAGACGAGCGCCACCGGGTCATCGAAGGGGTAAACTGCCTGAATGGTGCCGCCTACCAGTTCCTGCATGGCAGAAAGGGTGTGGTCGATCTCCTGCACTTCAGGCATTTCCATGGGGCGCACCACAAGGACTTTCATTTTTTCTGTGCTGATATGGGTTCCTCCTTCCCAAAAGAAAAGCGGCAGCGACAGATTCCTCTGCCGTTGCCGCAAATGGTGATTCTTATTCTTTTTTTGATGCCAATGTCCGGGTCTTCAGCAGGGCATTCTCCAACGTCCGATGATCTTCATGCTCCGGCCACCATTGGGGGCGCAGGAATCCCAGCACCGCAGCCGCCCATTCATAATCGGCCCGTTCCAATGCACCGCGCATCAGCCCTTGCCGAAATCTTCGATGCTGCTCCCGCACTGCCGGGTCCACGCTGTCCCGTTCCAGATACAGTTCCAGAAAGCCGCCGATAATAGCGGCTTCCTCCATCGTGTAAAACATATCCGCACCCCTTCCACAAACAGGGGATATTGTAACACAGACCGCGGAAAATGGACACCTCTTTTTCACTCCGACTGTCTGTTGCGCGGATACCGCGCCTGTGATACACTGTGCTTACGAACAAAAATATGAGGAGGCGGCTGTGATGATATGGTTTTGGGAGCTTTCATGGCTGTGGAAGATGCTTGGCGTCGCTTTACTGGTTTCCGCGGTATGCGTCGCCGCGGCCGCGCTGATCGGCAAGGCGGCAAAAATCCGCCCCGACAAAAAGGTTTTCCTGCTCGTTGGGATCTTGGCCTTTGTGATCTCTATTCTGGTGATCTTCTTTCTTGCACAGACGCCGGCGCTGCTCTGAGTTACCGCTCCGGCCCTCTGTTTCGCTCAGGCGCTCGCTTTGGCTTGTCGATCCTGCCGCTCCACACCTCGTCAATGGTCCTGCTCCACGCAGCCTGTAATGACTCCACCGGCAGGCCGTTGGCTTCAAAGCCTCGCTGGATCACGCGGTAATAATACGGGGACGGCAGTGCAGGCTGGCGGCAATAAGGCTCTGCCATGATATAAACCATGACTGGGATCTCTGCACCGGCCGCGTCTTTAACAGTCACGGTTTCTTTCGTGTAGTGGCGGGGATACCCCTCATACCGATCCAGAGACTGTTCACAGTTTGGCGTGATCTTCCACACCAGTCCGTAGACAACGCTGCCTTTTTTCGGTGCAACGGTAGCGAAGCCGCTGCCGCGGAAGCGCAGTTCGTAGTTTTCAAGCCTGACCGGTCCCACGATCTCGGCGTCCGGACAGCGCTGCGCCATCTGCTCCAGATCAAGGTTGCTGCCGTAGGCAAAATACAGGTTTTCCTCCACGTCACACCTCCAGCAGCTTCAGAGCGCCAAAGCGTTCCAGATGACGGAGCAGGGCTGCCGCCTGTGTCTCCGCATCGCCATCCGGCAGCGGGCAGTCCATTCCCGTAGTGCGGATGACATTGTTCTGTACAAACCAGATGTAGGTCTCCACATCCGGGAACTCTGTGGGATCAAAGCTGAGATCCCGAAGCTGCTCCATGATCCCGGCTGCGGTCCCTTCGTACACGGTATCTTCAATTTGAATCTTCAAAGGCTTCACCTCTCCATTTCTCTGGATTTTTTCTTCTTTTGATTGACTGTATAGCTGTCCTTATCGAAACGCCATGCACGGTCACCGTCCAGATTTGCCAACAGGTGGTCACGGGTATGCTTGAATTCCTCGCCATTGAGCCCCAGCCGCACCAACCAGACCCGAAAGGTAAACAACTCATTGTCGCTGTGGGTCTTGCGCATGACCGTGCTGCGCTGGGCGATAGCCTGGGCGGAGATGGCAAGGCACAGATTCACATAGGCGGCAACTTTTCCCGCATGGAGTGTGGAATTGAAACAGCGCCATTCCACCGTCCCCCGGTAAAAGACCGAATGCAGATTCAGTGCGTAATAGCGGGTCCAGTTATAATGGTCTGCGCTGCCGTTATCTCCCTCATACCAGATATTCTCCAGCTGCGTCAGATCCCTTGTCTCATCCGACGAGAGCCTGCGTGCCTGCTTCAGCATGGGTTCCCGCACCTTCTGACACCAGCGGGACGCCCGGCTTTCATTGACCTGCAGCGCTTTGAACAGGATATCCTCCTTGGAGTACATGATGCCGATGAGGTTTTTCAGACTCTGCCGGTTATGATTGGCTGCGTCCACATGGACATGGATGCCGCAGGAGCTGTTGGCCTTGGCTCCTGCGTGGCGTACCTGCCGGACACACTCCTGCAGCTTGGGCAGTTCCGCATAGGTGAGCTTTGGCGTTACCATCTCCACGCGGTATCTGTAGTCACCCGTTGCACGATAGCCGCTGCCGATCTTCTGCTCCCCGTGGATGCTGGAGTCACTCATGACCGTCCACTCTTTGCCGTCCCGATCCGTCACACACCATTTATCGTAAGCGCCGCCCACATAGCGGGCGTCCGTTGCAAAATACGCGGCCAGCGCTGTTGCCGCCTGCTCACGGGTGATGCCGGTCATTTCAACTTCCACGCCGAAGCACTGGTCCTTCAGCCCGATCATGCGGCAGCACCGGCTTTCAGTTCCGCATCCACCTCCCGGATGCGCCGCGCAATGGCTTCAATGACATGGACGGTGACGCTGTTGCCTGCCTGCTTATAGGCCTGAGCGTCGGACTGGATGGCGAGGATGCGGTCGATCTGCCATTCTTCAAAGCCTTGGAGTCGCAGACACTCGCGGGGCATGAGGCGGCGGATGCGCCCGCCGTTTTCCACGATCCCTTGGATACAGCTGGTTTCCAATGTATGGGCAATATCACGCCCAACGCGCCCGCGGCGGGTGTTGCTACCTGCATAACCGAGATCCACCGTATCGCCGGGTTGAGCCTCCTTGTACCCCTTCTTAGTCGCCTCCTTGATGAGCAGGACACCGGAGCGCTCGCCTTTACGGTTGGACAGTGTGGTCTGTCCATACCGGGCGGTGAGACAGCGGGCAGCGTCCGTTTGCTTTGGATGCCCGCTGCAAAGGTCTACCAGCACAGCGTTTTGTGTTTGGTTCCGGTTGATTCCTCTGAAATCGCTGGCGTTCAGCGGAATTGCTGTATCCCGCTTTCCGACGATCCCATCTTTCCGGTTAAAGCCCACCAGGTATAATCCGGTTTTCCCACCCATACCGCCAGCCCCGGCTGTCTGAGTACAGGCTACTCCGTCTGCGTCATAGACACGGGAGCCTTGCGGCCCTCCGAGGACTTGTACAAGAGCTTTTCCACCTGTGCCGAAGACAGGTAATATTTTCCCGGCGCATCGGGGATCAAGATATCCGATAATGAAAAGCCTTCGCCTTGATTGAGGGACTCCAAAATGTTTGCTGTTAAGCACAGACCACTCGACATGATACCCCAGGTCATCCAGTGCGGAGAGGATGACCGAAAAGGTTTTCCCTTTGTCATGCGATAAAAGTCCGGGAACATTTTCAAGCAGCAGATACGCAGGTCGTTTGGCTTGAGCCAATCGGGCAATCTCAAAGAAGAGAGTTCCTCTGGCGTCGGCAAATCCCCTCCTGCGGCCAGCGTTAGAAAATGCCTGGCAGGGGAATCCTCCGCAGAGCAGGTCGAAGTCCGGCAGGTCTGCGGGGTCAATTTGGGTTGCGTCCGGATAGTATCGTTCCTCCTTTCCCGGTTCGTAGATTGCTTGGTAGCTGGCATTGGCGTATTTGTCGATCTCGCAGTGTCCTACACACCGGAAACCGCCCGCGCGGGTCAGCCCGGAGCGGAAACCGCCAATGCCGGCGAACATATCAAAATATCGGATCAGGTCATCTCATCTCCTTCCTGCAGGGCAAGCAAAAAGCCGAGGACGCTTTCATCTACATCCCCGGCTCTGACGCTATCCTGCGCTTCTTCTTTGGTGAGCTGCACTCCCCGCAGTTCCTGCCGGATGGTCTGGCGAACGGCGTCCAGCAGTTCCTGCTGCCCTTTATACTCACAGACCATGCGGCAGACCGCAGCGGTGCGCTGTCCTGCGGGGATTTCCGTCAGCTTCTTCCACGCCCTGCGCTGTATGGGTGAGGACATGGAAAAGGACAGATTGATCCGCTTTTTGTTACTGCTCATCGTTCTTTGTGAGCCGCTCTGCCAGCCGCTCATAGCCTTTGGCGTTGAGGGACACATCGTCAAGGATGACTGGACGGCAAAGGCCGTCCGCAGCGGATACATTCCGCTTCAGCAGCGCCGCACCACCGCCCAGAAAAACAGCAGGCATGGCACGGGTATCCAGTCCGCTCTCCGTAATGGCGGAGAGCAGGCGATGGACATAGGCGTCTGCCTGCCGGTCAATAATTTTTCTGGCATCCTCATTGATATGGACAGCATCGCCGCGCAGCACGCTTTCCATCTGTGCCGCCGTCATAGACAGGCCCAGTGCGCGGCGGATCTGCTCGCCGATCTCATCCAGACAGCGGATCATACCGAGTTCCAGACTGCGGCAGGTCGATGCATTGGGGATACGGTTGTCCAAACGCATCAGATCCACCGTCCAGCCACCGATATCCGCCACGATCACAGAAGGCTCATCCAGCAGGATGCTCTGGGTCAAGACTGCGGCATAGCCCTGCGGGAACAGTGACACCTTACGGATGGTGATAGAGTAGTCCTGCCCCTCATAGCGGAAACTCACCGTTTTCCCATCCCGGAGCAGATAGTCCCGGAATGCGTTTTTCTCCCGCCCGAAGCTGGTGAGGGGCAGTCCGGCCGCCAGATGGATCTCTGCTGCAGGCTCCGCATGATGGAAGGAGAGCTCCTTTGCGATGGCTGCCAGCGTGAGGAGGTAATAGTCCTCTGTCTGCGTTTTGTTCTTCTGAAGCGCCTGTCGCCCGCTGCCCACCACATAGAATTTTCCGCCGTATTCCAGCACGTCCTTCAGCGTATATGGCTCATGCTCATACGCCACCAGACCAGATGGAAAAGAGAAATGGGCCGTTTTCATAGCGGCATAGCCGTGGTCGACACCAACAATCATGGACTCGCTCATCTTGCTTCACCTCCACGGCTGCGTTTCTTCTTATTTGATGTCTGGCGCCGGTCATAGTCCTTTCCGGCATGGATCAGATCCCGAATCTCCTTCAGCTGCGGATTCCAGCGCGTTTGACCGTCCCACTCCGGATGCTTCGCACAGAGCCGGGGCAGATATTTCTTCAGATCCGCGCCCTCTCTGGGAAACTCGATGCCGCCCTTATAAACGATATCCTGTTCCAACTTCATCAAAAGCGCTTCATATGCGCTCCAATCTGTCTGATCATAGGCGCTTTTTCCAGTGAGCTGCTCGTAGGCATAGTCCCCGACATAGCTCAACTGCTCAAAGCAGCAATCTCCGTAGGGAACGACATCCGCAAGGCTGTCCGGGTCTGCCAGCGCGGCAAAATAGACCTCGCGCCCCTGTGCGATGAGCCAGGCGCGAAAATCGATAAAACCGTCATCGCTGCAGCCGTATTCCTTCATGATCCCTGCCGCGTCCCACAAGCCGAACTTGTCCGCGAGATCTTCATAGACGTGGATGATGTCATGAAAATTCTGTGCCTGCGTGGGGCCCATAGAAACCAGCCGGTCTTTCAGATAGGCCAGCATAGCGTCCATATCCTGCCCGCAGGCGTTTTTTGCCTCATGGATCAGGTCCCAGAAGGATTCTTTGTTGATCTCTGTGATTGGTTCCTTCACATTCTTCATCTCCTTCCCAATACGTTTTTTGATGTGCGCTGCCGCACCCGCGCAGATCTTTTGATAAAATGCGCGATACTCCGGTGTGGTCTTATCCACTTCACCGAGAATCGCCCGCTCATAGGGCGTGCCGGGGACGATTTCCCAGGTAACGGCCCCAAAGTATGCCGCTTCCAGATACCGCAGCAGCGTGTGTCCGTCTGCCATCTCAAACATTCCATGGTTATCCTCATAGGGAAATTCTTCATAGACCTTGAGCCCGGTGGCTTCTTCCGCGGCGGCATACAACGAGAAGCCGTCTGTGTCCAGCGTCGGCGCAAGCTGCGCGTACTGTTCCTCCGGGGACAGCATTTCCTCATGCTGCTCCATCTGACCGCTCCTTTCTTACCCAGCCCATAAAACGCTCTAAAAAGTGAACGCGCCCATGCACCTTCCCGGCAGACACATCCAGCCCATTCATCTGCGCCTGAATGCGGCGCTGGATGGCTTTCAGCTTCTGTGGGTCATTGCAGCAGTCTACGATGACATACTCGCCGCCGCTGGTGGAGAGGATTTCCCGCTTGCCGTTCTCGTCCCGGATGCCGGACAGGAGACGCTGTCCCAGCCGTTTCCGGTAGGCGTCTTGGAGCGCATCCATATCTCCGCAGACATCATGCTTTTTCAAGATCTCCGCGATCTCACAGGAAGTGATCTTCGTCTCGGCGGACAGCTTTTGCAAAATCTCTGCCTGCGCGTCAGGCGGGATTCCCGTCCGGCTGGGCATCGTTTTCTTCGCTTTCTGCATCGGCACACCTCCAATCCGCGGGCAGGATCTTCTGCTCGATGATATCCGCAATCGTCCGGAACACCTCCGCCAGCTCGCGGGATTCCTTTACGGTATCCCGCATTTCCTCCGGGGTCATCCGCGTCCCGTCCGTCCAGCAGCGGACATTTTCCTCGGACGGTGTCAGCAGGGCGGCTTTTTCATACGCTTTGCAGAAAAGCGCCGCGATCTTTCCTTTCCGGTCGATCTCGGCATCCTGCTTTTTCAGTTCTTTTTTCGCTTTTTCGTATTCCAGCGCTTCGGCGGCCGCCTGCTCCCGCTGCTCTTCCGGAAGGTCCTGAAGCTGCCGGGTCAGGTCATAACCCTTGTTGATGGAAAGTTCCTTCTTATCCAGAGCCTCCTTGATGACCTCCGGGGCGTTCTCATCGATCTGCATGACCTTGCCCATGGTGCGCTCACCCAGGCCGACTGCTTCTGCCAGCTCCTTGCGGGTGTCCACAGTATCGGAACTTTCCGGCAATGTTGCCGAAAGGTCTGTGCGTGTTCCTTGGTTTGCCCTGGCTTTCGCCTCGATCTCCGGCTTCAGCTTCAGTGCGATCTTGCCCAGTTCCCACTTTTCCAGATTGCGGCGTCCCTTCTGGGTATCCAGCGCCCACTGCTTGGCTTCCAGCAGATCCTCGAAGGAGAATACCGCCATCGTGTAGGGCAGGCCATGCTTTTCGCACAGTGCCTGACGGTTATGCCCGTCCACGATCACCATGTCCTCATTGACGATGATGGGGGAGTAACAGCCGTTTCGCAGCAGATCCTCTTCCAGAGCGGCAGACTGCTCCGCGCTCAAAGGCGGGAGCAGTTCGGCCATCTCCGGCAGGATCACAGAACTGCGCTCTGCGCTGGTGTATGTGATCCCGGTGTTTTTCATCAGGCGGCGTCCTCACTGGCGGACATATCCTCCACCGCCTGTGCCGCGTCCTCCGCCTTGCGGGGAGACAGGAATTCCACATCGCTGGCTTTGATGAGGAAACCGGGCTGGCGCTGGGGATCGTCCGCGAAGGTGATGGTCTCAAAATCGCCGGAGGCCGCCAGCTTGCAACCCTTCCAGGCAAACTCGGCGCAGCGCTCGGCCAGAGGGCCGCGCACCTTGATGGAGATAAAATCGGTGAGCTTGTTGCCGTCCTTATCCTTGTAGCGGCGGTCCGAGGCGATGCGCAGGATAGCGTAGGGTTTGCCGGTATTCTCGTTCATCTTCAGTTCCACATCGTGGGTCAGATTGCCAATGGCAGTGATTTTCAGCATATTCAGTGCTCCTTTTTTTAATGGTTAGGTTTAGTTAAAAAGTGCGGGTGGTCTGCTCTCAGACCACCCGTAGGGGGATAGAATTTACTTGCTCCAGCTTTCGTTCTCGCCCAGCACGGCAGTATGCGCGTTGGCGGCTTCCATGACGGCGTAGTACGCCCAATGCTTGCGGCTGACATCCGGGAAGGTGTTCAGCTTGCGGAGATTGTCAGCAATGTAGTCCTCATCCGCCTCACGGCCCAGCAGGCGGTTGACGATGGTCACAACCTCCGCGCGGTTGATCTCATCGTCAGCGCGGAAGGAGCCGTCGCCATAGCCGTTGATCCAGCCATGCTTGGCGGCAGCCTTGATGTACGCGGCAGCCCAATAGCCGTCGCTCACATCGTTGAAGTCCTTATACTGCTCCATGATCTCAGCGTCGCCGTCGCCGTACACATCAAAGAAACGGACAGCCATCGTGGTAAACTCAGCACGGGTAATGGCATCGTTGGGGGCAAAGATGGTCTTGCTCTTACCATAGGTAATGCCGTTGTTGCTCAGATACTTCACATAGCCGCTATACCATGCGTGTGCAGGAATATCCGCAAATTTGGTATTTGCCGCCGTGGAAATGGTGTCACCGTTCTTCTCGGCAAGCAGGCGGGCGAAGATCGCGGCGGCTTCACTGCGGGTCATGCTGCGGCTGGGGCCGAAGGTACCGTCCGTGTAGCCGACGATGTAAACGCCGTGGCGCTTGGTCTGCTCCACTTCGGGGACGGTCAACTCACCGTTTTTGTCGGTCTTGCCTGCGGCTGACTGACCGAGATCACCCTTGACCGCAACATTTTTGCCCTGCTGGGGAGCCTTCTTGTGGTCGGTCACGATGACCGTCACCTGATGCTTGGCGTCCAGATCTGTGCCGTCCGGCAGCTTCACCGTGATATTGCCGGTCTTGCCGATGGACACTGCACTGCCGGAGATGGGGCGCTTCGTGTCCGTGCGGATGACCTTGACGGTCAGCGTCCAGCGGTCGCCGTCCGCATCCTCATAGCCAGTAGTGACCTTGCCGTCCTCGTTGGTCTTACCGCTGCTGGTGGGGACGGTGATCTGACCTGCCTTGTCGGTCTTGCCGGAGGCGTAGTTGTCATTCTTATCCGTGACAGAAATGCTCATACCGGAAACGGCACTCTTGTCCTTGACAAGCTGCACGGTCACGGTCGTCTGGTCGGCGTAGTCCAGCAGGCGGCTGTTCGGCAGGCGGATGGAGATGCTGTTATCCTTGTGGAGCGCAACTGCGGCGTTTGCCACAGGATTTTTGGTGTCGGCATCGGTGACGGTCACAAGGTAGCCGCCTACAATGGCCTCACCCTTGCTGTCCGTGGTGCCGCTGTTGTAGATTTTCTCGATTTCGGCGGTTTCCAGCTTCTCTCCGCAGTTCTCGCACTCCTTGTGCTTGCTGCCCGCAGCGTCGGTGGTAGGCTCCTTGTCGATGATCCAGTCGCCGGGTTTATGACCGGCAGGCTCGGTATAGTCGGTCTTGTTTGTATCGCCGCAACGGGTGCAAGTGTTGGTGGTGTAACCCATCTCCGTGCAGGTGGGTGCGGTCACTTCGGACTTGTAATCGTGTCCCAGCGCGTTTTTCAGCACCGCGCCACACTTGGTACAGAGCTGCGGCTGGGTGCAGGTGGCATCATTGCCAGGAACATGACCTGCCGCCTCGTTGCCCTCGATGCGGTGATAGCCGCAGCGGGTGCAGCGGTATTCCATCACGCCCTCGCCGGTGCAGGTGGCGTTGGTGACGAGGGTTCCCTCATCCCAGCTATGACCGAGCGCATCGGTGTAGTCTGTGACGAAGCTGCTGCCGCAGCCGTCACAGCGGTGAATGGTCTTGCCGCCGTTTTCGCAGGTAGCGGCGATGACATGGGATTCGTAATTGTGAGGCAGCGCTGCCGTGATGTCCTCAATGTGACGATCCCCACAGACGGAGCACTCGCGGACAGTATAACCGGGGCTGGTACAGGTGGCAGCCACGGTATAGACCTCATAGCTGTGTTCGCCCTTGGGCGTGGCGGTCTGCTTCATCTGTCCGCAGCGGGAGCAGAGCTCCAGCAACTTGCCATCCGTTTCGCAGGTAGCGTCGCGGATGACGATGCTCTGCCATGCGTGACCGAGTGAGTCCACATAGTCGCGCTTTTCGATTTTGCCGCACTCCATACAGAGGTAGCGGTCATAGCCAAGGGTGGTGCAGCCAGCCTTGGTGCTGTCCAGCAGAATATACTTGTGGTTTTCACCACAGCCCTTGTCGGTGCAGCAATTTCCATTGCAATTCTTGTTCTGGCAGCCGCAGTTGGGATTGCCGCAGCCGCAGGCACAAGAGCCGTCATCCTTGGTGGATTCGTCACGGAGCCAGACTTTTGCCACGCCGTTCTCGGTCATTTCTTTGCCCTTGTAGGTGTAGGTGATCTCGTAGTAGACCATGTACTGACCGGCTTCTGTGTAGTTGGGAGCGGAGGTCATGGTACAGCTATCCGCACTGTTGCCGTAGCGGATAGAGGTGCGGACACCGGCTTCGGAGAGGTCGCTGACCGTGATGGTGTGGGGCTTGCCGTCCACCACGCCGTAATAGTCTGCAATGACCGCCTTTGCCGCCGTGTAGTCATAGCGGGCGTAGTCGCACAGGCTGCATTTCTCTACCGTAGCGAAGCGTCCGTTTGCCGGCTGGGGCAGAACTTCCGTCACCATGCTGTGGCGCTCCAGCTTGCGGCTGACCGTATGATTGGTACCGTAGCAGAATGCGCAGTAGGTGCCGCCCTTGGTGGTAACAGTGTGATAGGTATCGTCCGTGTACTCGTAGGAAACGGTTTCGTCCAGTTCCTGCGTAAATGCGGCGGCACAGTCATACAGCCAGTAGACATTTTTCAGATAGCCGTACTCGCTTTTGCTCATATTTGTGTTGATGCCGCCGCAGGTTTCACAGACGGCTTTGGTGTAGTGATATCCGGTATAGGTGGCGTCCTTGCCGGGGATGCCGTCCATGGTATCACCCTTACCGACACCATCTACCATCGTGCCGTCCGAATATTTCACATTGCGGCTAAGTGCCGGTTGGCCATTGCGGGTATATTCGGGAACGCGGAACACCTCAAAAGATGTGGCTTTGCCGCACTCACCGCACTTGAAGGTCTCGCGGGTCACAACACTGTTGGCGTCCAGCTCATTGGTACGGCCGGACGCCTGCATCCAGTGCTCGGCGGGGTCGTGGTAACTGTTCTGCTGGGCGGCAAAGGCGGTGGGGATCATGCCCACGCACATGACCAGCGTCAGAAGCAGCGCCAGCGCTCTGCGGGAATAATGGTTCTTTTTCAGATTCATAGGTCCTCCTTATATTTTTTGTTTTTTATCCGCGTTGAAAACGATGTCCTTTTGGCTATCGCCCCCTTTCCCGGCTGCAAATCTTTCTTTGCAGATACTCGTTCCAATCCTTGCCGCAGCGTGGTTTCTCCACGGTAACGGCATACCCCTGTAACTGATACTTTTCCTGTAATTGCTGGGCGGCTTTCTGCCCAGGCTCGTCCGCGTCCAGACACAGCGCAATACGGCGGATCTCCGGATGCGCCTGCAAATAGGTCTGCAGTGCGCCGTCATAGAGTCCGCACAGAGCAACGGCGTTGGTTGTGTCTCTGTGGAGCGTGAGGTAACTCATCAGATCGATGGGTGCCTCAAAGACAAGCACCAGATCTGAGCGCGGATCGTGCGGGAGGGAGAATCCTGTGTTTTTGTCGCTGCCGGGAGCGTCTCCCTTGAAGCCGGGACCGTCCAGATCATAGGTGCCGCGCAGTCCCGCGTACTTTGCCTGTCCGGATTCATCCCTGCCGACGAAGACGCAGTTATGATGTACCGCATCCTCATACAGCAGCCCAGCATTCAGAAACTGCCGGATCACCTGTGCGGCGATGCCGCGCTTGCGGAGATAGGCGAAAACCCTTTTGTCATCCGCATTGCGAGTCGGCAGGGAAAACTTCTGTTTCGGGCTGACCGGATTTGGCTGTGGAGTGGGTGCGTCTCTGGCTTTCCCATGGAAGGTCAGAAGGTACTCCACCGCTTCCGGAAAGGATTTTCCGCAAAACTGCTGGAGGAAGGTGATGGCATCCCCGCCGGTATTCTGGGAATACCGGAACCAGGTACGCCGGTCCTTGATCCGCAGGCTGTCCATCTCCGTGGTAGTATGGAAGCGTCCCACGCGCTTCACCTGATAGCCGAGGTGGGAGAGCAGCTCCGGCAGGTCCGTTTCTCTGGCGATCTGCATTTCTGTGTCTGTGAAGCGATTTCTGATCTCGCTTGCCATAATGTGTGCCTCCTTTCTGATGAAACGCAAAAAGCCACCCAGGGCATCCGATATATTCGGATGCCCTGGGTGGCTTTCCCTAAATCGTGTTCTTTTGTTTTGGCTTTTGTGCGGGCTTACACGGCGTTATCTTCGTCGGGGGTGTCCGTGTTCGCTGGAGCGGTCACGTCGGCCACACAGGGCGCGACAGGGGCCTCAGTGGGGGCGTTCTGCTCTGCGGCGTTCTCAGCGTCCGCTTCGTCCAGCGCCTGCGTGATCAAGTTCAGCACGAAGTCTCGCTGGGTGAGCTTTTTGCCGTTGCGGAGCGTCTCGCGCTCCAAGTGACGCTTGATGCGCTGGAAGAGTTCTTCGGGAATCTGGAATGCCATGGTTCTGCCTTTTTCAGTCATTTGAATGCCGCCTTTCTGATTTTCTATCATGTTGTAATAGTCTTGGATGAGGTTGGTGATGTACTCACTGGTGGTCTGACCCAGCCGTTCTCGTTCTTCACTGACCCGCTCATGTAGGTCGATGGGAATCTGAGCACACAAGTTTTTAGTGGTTGCCATTCTCGGATACCTCCTCGTTTTTTGTAACGCAAGCATACTCGAAAGGTTACGAGAAAGCTATTACCAACACCACCAAGGAATGGCAGACAAACGAAGCGAAAGCAACATAAGCACCAATGAGACGAAAAAGGCCGCCGTCCGCTCCCACATAGGGAGCCGAACGGCGGCCTGCCTTCTTATTCTTTATCCTTTTTTAAGCCTCGGTGTTCGAACCACACCAGACCACAAATCTGGCAGGGCGCATCTTCAAAATGTCGCCTCTCGCTGGGCAAAACTGAAATTTTGAAAAATCAAGTTTTTGCAACTTTTTCATTCTAAAAGTGGCGAATTATATGTAAAAACGCCGCACTTTCGTGCGGCGTTTTCAGCGTTGCATCTTTCATCAACACATTTTGGAGCTGCTGGGCAGATTCGAACTGCCGACCTCATCCTTACCAAGATTGGTTAGTAGTAGTCCCCCTCTGCTCTTCTCCTGTATTTTGTTGCAATTCACTTTCTGTTTTCAATTCTCTTACAATTTTTCATCAAATTTCTATCGTAGTCTGTTGTAGCTTATTATCGGCTGAAAAAGTACTTAGCTCAAGGTTTTTCTCAAGGTTTTTCAAGTCACTCCTATTTTGCGTAGGATGAAAACCTTGAGGTAACGACGCAGCAAGACAACTTATTTACTTAGAAATAGCATCTACTATTCGTGCGCTTTTTCAAGCCCAAAAATCAAAGTCCTACCCCTACCTGATAGGCTTCCTCTCTCCCCCTTTGACCTTTTCTCTCCCGAAAATGTAAATTCGACTATCCAAGAACTGTGCTGCTCTTATGAGTGGTGCAGTTCTTTTTATATATTCAACTCACCCAAGAAAGGAGGTATCCCCATGGCGTTCTTCATTTTCTTCGTGCTCTTCGTGTTCCCGTTTTTGCAGGCTGGCCCGCTGGATAATTGGGCCTCGTTCCTCGCGTGGGCAATTTTCATCATTATCCCGCTCATTGTCACTGTTCTGCTCTGCATCACAACCGCGCACGAAGATGACAACGACAGCAAGAGAAATTGAACCTGCATTTTCAAGCGAAAGGAGGTGTCTCAGATGACCGGAGAAGGCATTGCGCTCTGCATGGAGGTCTTGTTCGTCCTCTTCATTCTCATTGGCTGCATCTAATCACAGCACCAACTACAGACCTATCCACCAACCTACATCAAGAAAGGAAGTAAACACTATGTCAAGAAATGAACTTATCGCCAAAATCGAAACTCTGAGAAACCTTGAAGCCCTTATCGAAGAAGCAAAAAGGGAAGCAGAAACTGTCCGTGACAGCATTAAAGCTGAGATGGAAGCAGTCGAAACAGAGGAGCTATCTGCCGGAGGTTATATTGTGCGCTGGACATCTGTTCTCTCTACTCGCTTTGATACCAAGTCTTTCAAGGAGAAATTCGGAGAGGAAGTATACAAAGCCTTTACTAAACAAGTCGCATCCCGCCGATTCAGTATCAGCGCATGAAAAAAGCCCCTTGTCTGAACGCCTACCAAGCCACAGACAAAGAGCTTCATACCACACACCAAAGGAGCGGGTGCAGTGATTATACTGTATTCGCTCCTGACTTTCAAGGAGGTTTTTCTATGAAACAACTAACGTCATATAATCGCGTTGCAGGATATCTCAACAAGCTGTTTGACCTGCTCAATCAGAGATTTTTTGAAAATGCACTTGCAAGACCGACCATCACCATCCAATCTACACCGCGAGCATATGGACACTTCTCTATGCGAGACGATACTTGGGTATCCGTCACTGGCAGCAGCAACGAAATCAATATCGGGGCCGGTACGCTCGCAAGACCCATTGAAAACGTCTGTGCAACGCTGCTTCACGAGATGGTGCATTACTATTGCCATGTCCACGGCATCAAGGACACGAGCCGAGGCAATACCTACCACAACAAACGCTTCAAGGAGATTGCCGAGAGTCATGGCCTGACGGTGAGCCATCACGAAAAATACGGCTGGACCATCACTGAGCCAAACGACGAGCTGCTAACCTTCGTACTAGAAAACGATTTGAGCGATATCCTCATCACCCGCAACGAGTTCTACGGCGTATCGGTTACAGGAACAGGAACACACAGCAACACCCCGCCGCTCCCGCCGAAGACAAGCAGCAGTCGGAAATATATCTGCCCCTGCTGCGGGAACAGTGTTCGAGCCACTAAGAGCGTTCACATTGCTTGCTTGGATTGCAAAGAGCCGATGATTCTTGCATCTTGAGATTCAATAAGAAATTATTATAGATTTCCTTTCTCTGAGCAACGCAAGACAGGAGGGCTATCCTTATACCCCCAAGACGCTGCGAACGATTCTGAGAGGGAAATTGATAGTTATTTATTTATACGGCGAGCAGATACGGCATCACACCCCACTTTTGCTACTGTTCGTAAAATCTAAAGAAAACGAACTGTAAAATCCAGTGCTCACAGGCATTTCTTGAGTTTACCCCTATCTGTTCGTATTCCGCAGCGCCAAAGTTCGTATTCAAGCACCATTTTCACCTATCAGGAGGCATCCCATGAACAAGAAAACCATCGCTATAACCGCTGAGCAGTACAAGACTATCATCGCCACCATGAAGCAGGGCTTTTCTGGGTGCAGACCAAATGAGCGCATCGCAACCGCCTTGATACTCGAAGCCAACCTTGGATTGCGTATCTCCGATATCGTCAAACTGCGCCTTGCTGACATCGTACACGATGGAGACAGGTATCGTTTGTCCATTGTGGAGCAGAAGACGAAGAAGGCCCGAACCTTTACCGTGCCCCTTGCCCTTTATCAGTTCATCCGCTGCTATTGCCTCGACCACAATATAGCTCCCGAAGCAAAGATATTTCCCATCACCGAACGAGCTGTGCAGAAGAGGCTGCAAAGCGTATGCTCCTACTTGGGTTACAGTGAGGATATCAGCACGCACAGCTTCCGCAAGTTCTACGCAACAGAGATTTACAACGACAATGGTTACAATATCGTCCTCGTCCAGCAGCTCTTGCAGCACAGTTCCGCCGCAGTCACACAAAGGTACATCGGCATCCAGCAGCAAGAGCTTGAAAAGGCTATCGAGGGTCATTTGATGTTGGAGTTTTGAATGTAAATGTTCAACACAAGGGGATATTCTGAATAAAGGCAAAAAAGGAAGAGGTACAACTTGTACCTCTTCCCTTTTGGTTGTATTACTGCCTTACTGCTACGACCAAATTGATTGCATAATGAGAGGGTAAGAATTATCGATAACATCAGTCATACGCTGAATTAGTTCATAACATTCCTCGCCAGCCGTATATAGGTCGATTATAGCATCGACGGACACGGTATATTCATCATCAGTATCTAAGTAGAACTTGAACCATCTCCACTTTTGGTTAAGTAAATTGCAGACCATATATGCTTTTGCTTTAGATACCGCGCCGTCATCCTTGGGTTTAGCAATTGAATACGAGTGAATTGTAATCGTTCTTTCGTCCTCTTCAAAGGTAAGCACCATTCGGATTCTTGCCATATTTTTACCGTTATATATGATTTCGATAACCTCATCTTCGTCGTTTAGTACCGTATATTTCATACCCTTCAAGTCAAAGAAATCACACACACTTTTTGCTATTGGCTTCATTGTAAATCCCTCCATTTTGTCTTTAAGGTGCGATGTCAAAAAGCAGAAAACATCGAACAACAAATGATTGCTTTGTATCTATGATAACATAAAATATTCGACTAATCAATATATTACAACAAAAATTTTGTGTCTGTTGACAAATCTGCATAAGCTATCATAGCATCGAGGTGATGTTATGAACGAAGAATTTGTCAGAGAGCGCATTACGCAGTTACGGTTAAGAAAGAATGTCTCTGAGTATCAGATGAGCTATGACCTTGGGCATAGTCGGGGCTACGTTTATAACATTTCCTCTGGAAAGTCCCTCCCGCCGTTCAAAGAGTTTTTTGCCATCTGTGATTATTTTGATATTACGCCCTCGCAGTTCTTTGACGATGGAGAAAAGAATCCCGAGCTGGTACAAAAAGCACTTTCAGGAATGCGTGAGCTTGATGACGAAGACCTTCTTATGCTCATCGGGATAATCAATCGGCTGCACAAGAAAAAGTGAACATCAACATTCAAAAACTCACCGGTCTAAGCATCGGTGAGTTTTTTGTTGCGTATCTTTCACGATAGTAGTAAAATATATGTCGTATTCAATAGTATTGACATATATTTATTGATTTTCAAGAAAAAGGGGGAGAATAACATGATATATGTTTTGTTTGCAGTTTTTATGGGCTTTGTTGGTTCAGTAATCTTCAAAGACGGTTTGTTTGCTAATGCTTTGTCAACTACTGTCGTTTTTCTGCTGGCAATCCCCATCATCCTTGCGATTGGTGGAGCAATTCACGAGAACAAAGAAGAAGAGCAAAAACGTCAAGCAGAGTTTGAACGAAAACAGAGAGTTTAACGTGGTCATCTTGAAGATGATTTAACTCCTCAGCAAAGGATTCTTTGGGATTCTCTCCATAAGTATCGTTATAGTGATGTCTTAACAACGCACATTATTAACGAAACCAAAAGAGAACATGACCAAAAAATGTGGAGCTGGAGGTATAACAAAGAACTTAAAGAAAAATATTTCGCGGAGTACTGTAAAACCCAATCTCAAACTAAATATCTCATGTATACGTATTATGAACGTAATACGGATGCAGAAGCTAAAGAGCTTCAGAAAATTGGACTTCTTGACAAATACAGGAATTATACTTTTTGGGATAATTTCCCTGATAATTGGAAGTTGTCTGATGAAGAACTAGAGGCATTAGATTATGAGGATGATGACTGAAAGAAGGCGAGGCGTATGACTATCGAAGGTTACTTGCTTTGCTTCGAAATTGCAATTGCAATTCTGTGGCTCATTGGTCGTAGCAAGTAAGTTTGGCAAGCTATGGCAGTAACAAATTCTAAAAACTTTCCATCACTGCTTTACTTATCTTTGGACGTAGTATGAAACACTGACAGGCACACCATTTGTGTTTCGCTGAAAAATAGAAAGGTTGTGATACTTTGGCTTACTTCGCAATTGGTCTTCCCATTGCAATTCTGATTCGTCTGTTTGCAGGAGTTCCTTTGTTTTGGTTTATTGTAATTCCTATTACAATTCTCACATTCATTGGAATTGCTAAAATGGATGATGAATCAGTTCTACCTTCAAGGAAATTCAAAGATGGTAAATCTATCGACTCTTTAGCTATGGCTAAAAAGTATTATGAAGAATACCGTCGAAGGGATGAGAAATGTGATTATAAGCATTTCTGTGAACAGCAAAAATATTTTTGGAGAAAGGTGGCGAGGGAATATCCTACGACTATTATTTATCTTAAAGATGGTACTGAAAAATTCTGTGGTTATGTAACATGGAATGAACGACTTCAGGAAATTCATCTCCGTAGCAATTATCACAAAGACTACGAAGTAGTTCATTATGAGGATATCGCTTCGATTTGTGTCCGTTAAGTGAAGTCTTGGTAACGCTGCATGACCTCTTATTACACTAAAAGCCCCGCAGTAATGGTTTCTAAAAACTATCCATCACTGCGAGGCTTTCTCTATGCCTGTTCTGAACTGGTCTATAACTATTGATGTCTTCTTTCGACATGTCAGTTCTTCTTTTTAATCGTCTTAACGCGCTCTCTTAGCACTCATCTTGTGATACCTCTTGATATACGCATTTGCTTTTTCCTCTACCAACACTTCGACATATCTTTCAAACTCTTCTTGTGTTACTCCTTCTTTTCTCGCGTAAAAAGCGTCATAACATTCCCAGCAGAAGAACCCATTATCAAGCAGCGATTTCAGAACGTCGAGATAAATGCAGCTCTCGTGGAAGAAAATTTCACTTCCGTAAAGCTTTCCTCCCTCAGCACTGACTACGGCTTTCTGATATGCCTCCATCTCGTCATAGACCTCTTGGCGATTCTCTACATTCTCCATCGCAAAGCAAGTATGATTCCGAATCTCCTTTTCTGTATCGAAATACCGTCTCATGTGCAGTGCCTTAATTGCCGGACGTAGTTCCTCGAACTTTTGAACTACTGTGCCACTGGTGGGACATCCTCTTGACTGGATGTATGCCTGATATATCCTCTCATAGATATCAGTGCTTTCTTTCTCCCATGTGTATTGATTCAAAGATAAAGTGATTCTTGGCACAGAGGATTTGACATCTTTAGAAAGATTGAGGTTGTATTTGTTGAGTAATTCTTGTTTGTCCATTCTATGAAGGTTATCATCATGAGTATTAGTATCGCTTGCTGACACACATTGATTTGTTGCTCTGATTCCTATCTTTTTAATATACATCTTTGTTTTATCCCATGTCAAATGAGGAACAAATCGAATTGCAAGCTCGGGATACTCAGTATAATAGGTTTCGTTTATCTCGTCAGCTAACTTTTGATACCTCTCTAAATCAGGATACTTCCTATACAAGCACCTTGTAAGATTCTCCTCAAATCCTGCTACTGAAACATTCTTCGGCTTCACCAATCTTACTCTCGACGAAAATGCAATGTTTTCAGGACTAATCATAAGGTATGCTGGTAAAGCTTCTTCATTTTTCTTCTGACAGTTCTTGGTAAGATGTTCTTTTATGCCCTCTTGTTTATAGTACTCTATGAGCCTCACTTCATTTTCGTAGTAATATCGGTACTTTTTTGAAAAATTTCCTCCTGCACGTCTACTGTTAAATCGGTACTTGTCACTTTCAATACTGATAAGTCCAATCTCGCACATGAACTTTATCAGATTAGACACATTTGCCACAGAACCCGCAATCGCTATCATATTCTTGTTTGTCGTTGGAATAGGCATAATGGTACATCCAGTGTTCAGCCTAATACTCTGTGCTCGCTTGACAAATGCCAACACCTTAGATAGCTTTCTTCTCTGTGCTGCTTTTGCTCTGCTCTCAGGGATATGGAACTCTGGCACAGAATAATCCTCACAGCATTCTGGTTTCCAGCTACTTTCTCCCTTATGGAGCGTTTTCTTCTCGTTCTACTCCTTAAGCAATATCTCGTTGTAAATTTTCATTAACGTCATTTTTTTGTCCTCTCTTCCTTATTATTAGCATCATTTTTCTTTAGCTTGATTGCATCCCTATATGTCTCACTGGCCTTATCAATACTTACAGCATCAGCGTGTGTATACATTCTGAGCGTCACTGCCTTATCGCTATGTCCCAGCTTTTCCGATACACTCGCAATATCTGCACCGCTCGTAATGGCAATACTTGCAAAGCTATGTCGCAGCATGTGAGGATGAATCCCCTTGATACCGCACTTCTCTCCAAGTTTCTTCAAATAACGTCGAGGCGAATCTGGATGCAACGGTTTTCCTGTTTGCTCGTTTGTAAACACGTATTCCGATTCTTCTGTGAGCTTTTGCTTTTCTTTTAAGACCTTGAGCAGTCTTATGATATCAGGGTCAATCCCAAACTCTCGGCTCTTTCCATTCTTGGTTCTGTCTCGGAACACGCCTTTATCGGGTGAATAAACTAACGTACCATCTACGGTGATTCTCGCCTTATCGAAGTCAACATTGCTCCAAAGCAAGCCAACGCATTCTCCAATCCTCATTCCACTGTCAATCAGCAGCTGAACAAGAGCTTGCCAAAGAATCGGTTCCGTCTTTAGTGCTTCACAAAGTTTCTGAATTTCATCGACCGTGCACGACATCGAAGACTGCGCCTTGCTCAAATCCTTGCGTTTGCTCGGTCTATCAACTCTATCCATAGGATTGTGCTCTATCAGCTCATCCTTGTAGGCCATCTTCATAACCGCTCGAACGATGGTATAGACCTTAATAGGTGTAGATAGCGAATCACTCGCTGCTTGATGCTTTCTCAAAAGCTGGTTGATATCTCCCGCCTTGATTCCCTGCATCTCCAACTGCCCAATATCAGGATAGACATGCTTCTCAAGTTGAAGACGATAATTGTAAATTGTGTTTTCGCTGCATCGCTGTCGAATGTCTGGCAGAAAGGTTTCTTCACAGTATCGCTTGAACGTCATTCTGTTCTTCTCATCAAGAATTCTTTTCAGTTCCGCTTGCTGTAGCTCTTCCTTTCTCTCTTTTCGTGTCTTGACCTTTCCGTTCTTGCAATCCTGCTCAAACTTTGCTGCCACATCTCGAAGCCTCGCTTTGACAGTCTTTCCAGCTAATCCCTCTGGTACATCCCATCTCATCGTATAGGGAGATTTGCTGTAGCCTCTGCTAACAGATATCTCATAGAAAAAACTGCCATTCTTTCGCTGCTTCTTCTTTACCGAAGCCATTAAATTTCCCCCTTAAGGTGCAGACAGTGTCGCAATACTCTGTACTGCCAATTTGTGTTCTCTCTCGATAAATGCCTCATAGTCCACCATATACTTTTTCCCCATCATTCGATGCGGGATTGTGCCATTTTTACACCGATTGCGGATGTAGAATTGACTGAGGCCACTGTACGTTGCAGTATCTTTAATGCTCATGAACTGTTTCATTATTTCATTGCTCCGCTCTTAAATTTACGCTAATTATCTCTTGTAAAAATAACCCATCCAAGATTCTTGAACGGATTTGGAATACAAACGCTCTTGAATTCTTTATTTCAATTAGCGCTAATCAGTATTGAAAAAATAAAGTCCTCACTGGACTGTGACTAATATATACCATTCTTGCACTTATGTCAAGTATTTTATAACAATATTTTTCAATTTGCGCTAATCATCGTTGACAGTGTACTTTCCCCTCGCTATAATCAAAAGTGGAGGAATGTAATATGTATAACAAACCTGTAAAAGTAGACAGTTCCATTTTAGCCAGCCGACTTAAGCTATGCCGAGAAGCCCGTGGGATAAATAAGGCAACTATGGCTCGTGACCTTAATATCACTGCAAGCTCAATGACCTACTACGAATCTGGTCTTGCTGTCCCATCTGTCGATAAGCTATATGCTATTGCCGACTATCTTTACACATCTATTGACTACCTTGTTGGGCGTATTGATAAGTCTATTGAATCCATTCAGACTGAAAAAGATGCGGCAGAACTCATCGCAAGACTGGCTGACTTTGAAGGAAACAACTTAACGCGCAATTTCAGTACAGGAAAACCAATGCTGACCTTTGAATCTGACGCTATAAACGCTTTTTTAGAAAATCGAATTGATATCGCAGAGCTAAAGAAAGACGCTAGTGAATCTGCCATCCCTGAGAAATATTTCCATGATATATTCAAAGCAAAATGTGTAAATGAAATGTACTATCTACGTGATTTAAACGAAAGACATCTCCAATTAAAAGATGGTAGCACCAATGCGGCAATCAGGCGCAAACGTAGATTATCAGAAGACAATGAGCGTGCTGCCGCCGAAATGTTTGACTCCAAAGCAGACAACGATACCTAAATATAAGCAAGTAGAAAGAGACGGTAGACACATTCAATGCCTACCGTCTTTTTTTAGCTCAAGGTTTTCTCAAGGCTTTTTCACTGCCTCAAGGTTTTTATCTAAAAGCAAAAGTCCTGAAACCATTGAGATTTCAGGACTTTTCTGGAGCTGCTGGGCAGATTCGAACTGCCGACCTCATCCTTACCAAGCCTCAAATTTAATGTCACATAAACCGCTATAGTTGCATTGAAATAAGTTCCATGCACTATCACGTCCCTTTTTCAACGCTCTTTATTGCACCAAGCGCACGGAACGATTTCTTCAATACCATCATATTCCTTGATTCGTTTAGCAGGGTTTTTAGCATCTAAACGCTTCTAACTTACCATTTAGCACAGGATACAATCTAGCTGATGTATCCGGCTCAAGGAGGTTTCCTACATGAAAAATTATCAGCTTGAACTCAGGCAGATTGTAGATTATCCACGATGCCGAATTTATCGAGAATTTATACAAACTCTGATTGCAGACCGGAGCATTCGCACAGGCGGATGCTCCGGTCTTTTTTATTATGTCGTTCTTTGCGCCTATGCCAACTTCAGAACCTCCTATCGGCGCATAGACGGGATCTCATACACGGTCTATCCGGGGGAATGGATTTGCTCCATCACTGACATCACGGAATGGTTTCGCGTGCGTTTCCATTATCAGGCATTTGCGATTCTAAAATCCTTGCAGGATCGGCAGCTCATTACATTTACCCGCCTCGGCCGCGGGCATATCGTAAAGTTCTCCATTACGGACTGGCGGCGCAATAACACCGCGCTCGATTATAACTGCCCATGCCAAAAAGATTCCGGTTTTTTCTTCATTCCTGTTTCAACGGCAACGGAGTTGATCTCCGCGGGACGCGCATCCGAGATGGATGTCATTCTGGATCTTTGGATCTCTGCGATTTATAAGGATCAGCAAGTACGCGGCTCTGAGATCGGGCCAGTTGCGTATTTCAGAAACGGCACAGGGAATCCGCTCGTCAATTACAGCGAATTATCCGCGCGCTGGGGAATCTCCCGTTCCAGCGTGGGGCGGCTGCTCAAAAAACTGGCCGATTTTGATTATCTTTCTCTGCTGACTTTCCCAGGCCGCAGCGGAACGGTAATTTACCTAAAGAATTATCTCTCAACCATGTTCCAAATTTCGGATGTCATGATAGACAAAGAGGAGGTTGCTATGTGTCTGAACCTTCGCGTATCTGTGCCAGATACCATTTCGCCAGAGTCCGGCTCAATTTCTGATGAGCAGATCTGCGTTTCAACAGAGCTTCCCAGCGTTTCAAAACCTCACATGCTGTACTTCGTTCGGAAAGTGCTGCGAACCCTTGAAGCGCAAGGCATTTCCTGCCTTTCATGCCCAAAATCCAAATATATGTTATATCCATTATCCGACGACTGCACGGTAGGAATAGAGAAAGGCACTATCTCAGCGGGACTTGCGATCTGCTGCGGCGCCGGCAGTCCGTTGTATCGGTTTGAAATGACGATCATCCCAAATGCTGAAGCGGAAGGAGTGTGCGACAATGTCAGGAAAGATGTATGAAAAACGGCCGGAAGAGGATGCCCGCTATCACGACACATGGAGACTGCTCAAAAAATATCGAGATGTAACATGGAGCCTGGAACTGTCTATCCGACAGGTCAAAAATCAGTTTCGCATTGATTATGATTGCAGCATTGAAGATTTTTTGGAGTCCATCTATATGGCAGGCGCGGATCTCGGCGGCACGGACATCGAAAATCATGCCAGGTGCATTGAGCGCAGCTACAAAATGCTGACCCTGCTTGAAAATTCCGTCAACCTTCTCCGCACGCACCACCAGAGCGGAGAGGTGTACTACTGGATTTTGTATTACTCATTTTTATCCCCACAGAAGCTGAAAAATGTGGAGGAGATCATTGAAGCGCTCCACCCGCATATCAGGGACATTAGCTTCAGCACCTACTACCGCCTGCGCAAAGCTGCCGTGGAAGCGTTAAGCTCTGTCCTTTGGGGATTTTCCGCGCAGGACACTTTGAAAACGCTGGACTGCTTTTTCCCGCCAGATGTGTGAGAGTATTTTGAAAGAGAATTGGGAGGAAATTGGAAGGGTTTTGCTATTGAACGCAAAATCGCCGTATGTTAAACTAAGTATGCTCAAAACTATAAACAAACCAAAAGCAGCCGCAGGGGGACGCCATTTTTGATGCGCGTCTTTTTTTCTGCCCTTCTGCGGTCAATGAAACAGCATCCGGCTTTCGCTGGGTGCTGTTTCCTGCTTTTGGGCAACACAAGGAGGTAATGCTTTTGAAGCACAAGTGTCCGTCTCCCCGTATCGGGAAAAAGCCACGTGGCAATATCGGCCGTTGGCTGTATGCGGCGTTTCTGACCGCCACGCTATCCGCTTCTCTCTGTCAGCCGGCCTCTGCCGCAACCGTGTGGGAGAAGGCCAATGAGATCATGCGGGATGTCTATACGCAGATCCTCGGCATCTCCACGATTGCAGCTATCGTTACGGCCGCAGTCGCACTGCTGATGATGAATTTCTCCCGCAGCGGCCGAACCGTCGATGAAAGCCGGGCTTGGCTCAAGCGAATCATCATCACATGGGCTGTTTTGAACGGTCTCGGCTTCATTATGAGTTATGTTACGCCCTTCTTCAGCGGCGGGCAGTGGACCGCCTCGTAAATCATGGGCATTTTAGATGGCATTGTAGAGTGGATCGCGGAGCAGATCATGTACGGTCTGGATATGATCAACACCTCTGTTTTGGGGGCATTGGGCTGTGACATGAACACATTTCTGCGATATTTTCCCGCAGCGGAAACCATGTATAGCCTTCTGGTGGCACTTGCCATCGGGCTGATCCTGTTGGGCTGGGTCTGGAATCTGTTCAAGAACTATGGACTGGGCTTGGGCGTGGACGCAGAGGATCCGGTCAAGCTGACCGCCAAGGCGATTCTGTTCATTGTGCTTGCGTACTATGC
>CEAX01012145.1_pt1 | contig 44416 bp, 57 predicted proteins | sample 554721 | NCBI WGS metagenome assembly CEAX01 (sample SAMEA3182098, study PRJEB8094) | gut metagenome | biome: human; feature: gut; material: Stool; isolation source: human stools | place: Canada | collected 2012-05-30 | reverse complement strand
TGGCAGGGGGTAACAATTCCGAACCCTGGATCTATAAAAGCCTTGCGCCGCAACGGTTACAAAACTCGGTCCCATCTCTCGCATAGATTTTCAGGCCTTTTTCATTATAAAATTATGCCGGAACCGATATGGCAGAAGCAGATAGGTATAAAGACTTATGAGTCCGCATCTTCTCCAGATGGAGCGACGTTTCCCTCGATCATATCTACAACTATCTGACTGAGTTGGGCTGCATTCTTTGATGTAATAACTGGGACACCAGTCTGCGCTTCAATTGCTTTCCGCGCATCGCCAGCAACCTTTCCACCGGCACGTGCAGTCTCTATATTTTCGCTAAATGTTACCGGCTCTTTCTGCTTTGATATTTCTGTAGTCGTAGCCTCAGCCAACATATTCAAAACAAGTTCCAGTGTTGTCATATTATCGCGGAGATTTTCTTTTGTCAATCCCTTGAGCGTTTTGTACTGCCGGGTCGTCATCCCTGACCACGCACGGGATATCTCATCAGTCAGGATGGCGTATTCCACACCCTTCTGAACACCGCGGGCATCCCATTCATCGGTGAGTTCCTTTCTCACCTGGATTGCCTGAAGGCGCTGGTTGATCCACTCGCGGGAATAGCCTTTCTTCAGATAGGTTTCCAGTGCGCGATCAATGGTCAGTTCCGGATCAATCGTTTCCTCAATGCGTTCCCGACCCACTTCTGCCAACCAACGCTTGAAGGGCTCTGCTTTGTGTGACGGGATGGATTGGATGATTCGAAGAAGCTGTTCCGTATCCGCTACGTCAGTTAACCGCTTTTTCCCGTCAGCGGCGGTCATTTTCAACTGGTTACAAGATGTAACCGGTTCAAAGCCCTCGTCCACAAGGCGTTTTTTTGTAACCTTCCAATAGTTTCTGGCCGCTTGATGGTTCGGAGCCTCCGTCAGAACCGCCACCACATCGACAACAGAAAAATACCACTCCTCTTTTTCTTCATCCCATGCAGTGCGGATGCGCTTATCTTCAAAAAGCTGAATCTTATCATCCAGGCCCATACTCATTTCTCTCTTTCTCTATGTTATCATCAGGTGATCAAGCAGCCCCTGGCACCCATCAGACACATCCCGCCATGTAGCTTCGAAGTTGTCGGTGTACCACGGGTCGGCCACTTCCTGACCGGGGCGGTCTGTGTAGTCCAGCAGGAGGTGCATCTTGTCCGCAAAGTCTCCGCCGCAGATGCGGTACATATCCCGGAGGTTTGCCTGGTCCATCCCGATCAACAGGTCGTACTTCTCGTAGTCGCTGTTCACGAGCTGCCGTGCGGCGTGGCAGGAACAGCCGATACCATGTTCTGCCAGCTTGCGCTGGGCAGGAGGATAGACTGGATTTCCAAGCTCCTCCCGGCTGGTCGCCGCGGAGGCGATCTGGAATTGACTCTCCAGACCGGCTTTCCTCACAAGGTCTTTCATGATATACTCGGCCATTGGGCTCCGACAGATATTGCCGTGGCAAATAAAAAGTATCTTTTTCACGTTCTCCGCACTCCGTTACAGTTTCTTTTTCTTCAGTATAGCAGATATCCTCCGGTTCGTCGAGCCTATGAAGCCCCCACGCGCCATGCTGGATCTGTCTGAGCAATTCTGTCTTATTCCAGCCATGCTCCAGCGCGGCATTGAGATACCACGCCCGTTCCTCCGCTGCTTCGCAGGCTTCCAAAATCGTCACATTCTGCGTCCACGCCAGCTTCAGCGCTTTTTCCAGCTGGGCCGGTGTGTTTCCATAGGCCAGATAAAAGGACCGCATACGGCGCAGATTACGGGGTGAAAATCCCTTTCGGTCCGGGTACTCCGCCTGGAGATACTCCGCAGCCATGACAGCCGCGCCCTTCTCCGTTCTGGCGCATACAGCCCTACCGATCTCACAGTACAGCTCCGTTTCTGCCAGATCGGAGCCCATCAGGACATTCAGGGCCGAATACAGAGAAGAATAATCGCTTGGTTTCCGAATGTTCATGTCCGCTCCTTTCCGGCGTGTCCGCCTTGGTAAAGAAAGCCGTAAAGGAAAACGCGGAAGAACATTCCACGCTTTTCTTTACGGCTTCCACCGATCATATAGCTTGTACGATTTAATTTCAGAGAAGGATATGCCGCGCCTCTTGACAGCCGCGACCTCCTCTTGGATATACTCTTTTTTCATCAAAACGATGTTGACGCAACTCAAAGGTATGTAAAAAAGTCAGCTACCAAGCAGCAGATCTCGCCTTTCTGGTCCTTTCCCCAGTACCAGTAGTAGACGCCGCTTGGAACGGTAAAAAGGGCCGCTGAGTAACTGCCGTCCGGAGAGATCCCGGCTGCGCAGCGTATGCCCCAGCGCTCCTGATTCTCATCCAGAATCTCATCCAGGACCATTTCATGCTCCAAATCGGAAAACTCAGATTTCATACAGGCATCTTTGAAATACTGGCCATCCATAAATCCCGTTGTCGACTCGCTTACAACATAGCCGCAGTTCCTGCGGCGGGACCGCTCAGCATCCCATAGCGTTTTCGCCGCAGTGAAAGTCACTGGAGGCCGATCTGTAAAACAGATCTCCGCAAACGCAAGTACGCAGTCCCTGTCAGAATGGGCGGTATATGCGAACACCGGATACATACCGGGACGAACCTTTCGCTGAAACGCCTTCCGTTTGAAGTCAGCGATTTCGAACCGCAATGTTGGATCTGCCATCACGATCTCGCCTGTCGGCAGACTGATGAGGCCGATGTCGTGGCTCTGAATAACAGACTTGCCGTATCGGTTCTGCAAGCTGGCACCATCTACCGTGTGTATGATCTTTAGATTGTCCTGTGCATCCATATTATCATCCTCTGGAATTCAATGAATCTTTCAAGCGGTATTATAAATCCCTATACCATGACTGCGCCCTCACCATTGTACCCACTGCATCCCAGAACTTCAATCCATATTTATTAGTCTGCTGATTTCCAATGGCAGGCCACATTTTAAGAGCTGTTTTCCCACTTTCATTTTATCATCTAACTGTTTTCTCGAAAAGAAAGCCGCAAAGGAAAACACGGAGAAGACTTCGCGCTTTCCTTTACGGCTTTCGGCTGTTATATCACTTGCACGATCTGCTCCCAGAGGAGAATATGCTTTTTGTCCACCGCCTGATTGTCATGAAGATGGCCGAACAGCCAGTAATGGTACCTGGCCCGGTTTTTGACCTCCTCCAAAAAGTCGGTCAGCCGGTCCGTCTGGGCGTGGGGGATGATCTTCCGCGTTATGCTGGTGGGGGCGCAGTGGGTCAGAATGTAGTCCACCGCCCAGTCATGGGCGTCCAGGTTCTTCCGGGCCTCTTCATATTCCTCATCGGAGGGAAGTTCCTCCGGCCACCATGATATGCCATTGACCCGGAACATAGCCCTGGCCCGTCGCATCCGCCAGTACCGCTCCTCGAAGCCCGGTTCCTCCGGGTCCAGGATGCCATCTTGAATATCGTGGGAGGACGCCCCGCCCATGGTGAAGAATGTGTACCCTTCAATGTCAAAGACCTGCCCTCGCATGAGGTGCAGCACATGGGGACGTACTTCATGGATCCTGCCTCCATGCCACAACCTTTCCGGCAGCGCGTTCAGCATGGCAAAGTTCTCATGGTTCCCATCCAAGAAGGCAGTCGTAAAAGGCTTGTCCTCCAGCCAGTCCAGCCAATACTCCTCCGCGGGTGTTCCACCCCAGAGTCCTCCAAAGTCGCCTGCGATGATAACCGTATCCTCGCGGTTCATCTTTTTCTGCTCCGGGAAGTATTTCATCCCGAACCGCTGAAATCCGCCGTGTGTATCGCCTGTGATATAGGCACTCATGATGCGTTCCTCCAATCCAGTTGTTCGATCTCCTGCTCCACCTCGGTACCGTCCCGGAAGGTGACCCGGATCTTGTCTTTTGCGAGGGCGGTTACTTTCTCCACCAGCTGGTAGACCACGCTCTGATCCCACTCCGTCAGCTCCGCCGAATAGGCGCTCATGGCCATTGAGGCTGCTTTCAGTCTCTGGTTCAACAGTTCATTTTCCTGATGGACCTGCTTGATCCGTGCCTTGTGTTCCTTGAGGTCTGCCATTGTGTTTGAGATCATGCGGAACCGCTCCGCGTAGTCCTCTGTGCCGCCCGCGGCGGACGCCTCAGCCAGCAGGCTGTTGAACTGCTTTTCCAATTCATCCAGGGTTCGGTCGATGTCCGCGAGGCTCATGGTCTCGCCGGGGATGGGTGCCAGTTCCTGCTCCATAGCGCCAAGCAGCCGCGCCTCCAGCTCTTCCCGGCTGCCCATCACGCTGTTGATGGCGTTCAGGATCGCCTGCTGGAGCGGCTTTTCCTCCAGTGTTTCAGAGTGCTTACAGTATTTTGATCCGTAGTCCAGGCGGCTCCCGCACCGCCACACGGCCCGTTTCACTCCTCCCTTGTTCCACACGCACCGGCGGTAGCCTGTCCCGCAGTGGCCGCAGAACATGAGATTTGTCAGGATGTACTTCCCGCTGTACTTGCTCCGCCCGGTGGGCGCGCTCTTGCTGGTACCGCCTGTCTGTGCCCTGCGCCGGGCTATCTCCAGCTGCGCCGCGTAGAAGACATCCCGGCTCACGATCCCCTCATGGTGGTCCTGGACTAGATACTTGGGGAGCTGGCCGTTGTTCTGGATCACCTTTTTGCTGATGCAGTCCTGAATGAATGTCTTTTGAAGTAGCGCGTCTCCGCAGTATTTTTCATTGGTCAGAATACTCAGCAGGTTCTTGATGGTCCACTCCTGTTTTCCTATCGCGTTCAAGGCCCCCTGCGCCTCCAGCTTGCTCTTGATGGCCCGCAGGGTGTCTCCAGCCAGATACCGCTGATAGATAAAGCGGACGGTTTCCGCCTCCTCCTCGTTGATCACCGGCCTTCCGTCCGGGCCCTTCTCATACCCCAGCATCCACTTGTACTGCATCGTGACACGTCCGCTTTTCATAGACTGACGCTGACCCCAGCGGACCCGGCTACTGGTACTCTCGCTCTCAGACTGGGCGAAGGCGCCGTGTATGGCGATGAGGAACTCACTCTCCGGATAGATGGAGTTGATATTCTGTTCCTCAAAGATGACCGGGATACCCAGTTCCCGCAGTTCTCGGGTATAGTTGATCGTGTCCACCGTATTTCTTGCGAACCGGGAGACCGCTTTGGCCAGGATCATGTCGATCTTCCCCTGACGACACATCCGGATCATCTGGAGGAATTCCTTCCGCTTACAGGTGGAGGTTCCGGTCTTGCCCTCATCCGCGAACACCTTTACCATGGTCCAGTCGGGGTTCTTCATGATCTTCTCGGTGTAGTAGGCAAGCTGGTTTTCATAGCTGGTGAGCTGCTCCTTACTGTTGGTGGATACACGGCAGTAGGCCGCTACCCGCAGGTTTCTCTTTCTCGCCTGTTCCTGGGGTGTTTCCTTCTTGGCTGGGATCACGATGACTTTCGGGGCGGTTTCTGTCATGGCTGTTGTCCTCCCTTCATGATCTGGCCGTTTTTCAGCTGGACTTGAATGCCTTTTCCTCTGTATGTGATCTGTCGGACGCTCTCATGCAGGAGCTCCCGCTCCAACTCCTCCATGTGCGGATGGTTTCGGAAGAGCTTCTGGAGCCGCGTCATCTCATATTCCTCCGCCCCAATGGCGTTGAGTCTGTGTTCCGCCAGCCGAAGCGCCATATCTCTGGCCCGCTCTCCATCCACGGGTGGGGAGTGAAGCGCCTCATCCAGCTCCCGGCGCAGTCTCCTGGCCTCTGCTGGCTCTTCCACCTCTGTTCGACCAGGGACGATGCTTTCCGGGTCCTGGATAAGACGGTTCAGAAGCGTCAGGGTCTGCTGTTCCACCCAGGCAGGCGGGGGACCGCCGCACAGCCGCCGCAGCTCCATCTGTGCCGGCGTTTTCCTGGTTGGGACCGCCCGGTCCCTGCGGCGCTCCTGAGCACCGCGGTACTGCTCCTCCGGGAGTATGGCCGGATACCGGTCTGTCCCGATGTATCTCTTGTCCTCCAGGATGCGGGCCACCATGTTTTTGTTCCACAGCTTTCCCTCGTCATAGGCAACTCCCCGCTCTTGGAGTGCCTCCACCAGTTCCTGATAGGACGCCCCGGCCAGATAGGTCTGGTAGATCCGGCGGACTGTTTCCGCCTCTGCCGGATGGGGAGTGTACTCTCCGAACTCCATCCGGTATCCGAAGGGCTGCTTTCTGTTGCTCGCCATCAGCGCACCGTCCTTTCGATGGTCTCCGTCAGCTCCAGCCCGTTGACCAGCCGGAACCGCAGGCATTCGTTATGCTCCACGATGATCTTTGCAACCAGCTCGCTGAACAGCTCCTCATCGAACGCCTCCAGAAATTCCGGCCCGGTCTCCAATATCTCCAGCAGGACTTGAGTCTGCCGGATGGTCTGATCCTCCTCGGACTCCAGAAACCTTTCCTTTTCCAGTTTGGCGGTGCGGAGCTGTTCAGCCAGCGTGCTGCTCCGGGTAATATAAATGTCAGGATCGACAAGGCCCTGCTGCTTCAGCTCGGCCAGTAGTCGCTCCTGACGGACGATATCTGCTATTTGTTTGTTCGCTTCCACGATGTCCAGGCTCCAGAGCAGCTTCCCGTTTTGGACTGTCTGGAGGTCCGTAAGCAGTTGGGAGAGAATCGGCATTCCACGGTGCCGCAGTTTGTAATACAGGCGGAGGAAAGCATGTTCAAATTCGCTTTCCGGAATCTGCTTCGTGGGGCATTTTTTTCGGTCTAACGTATGGGCACGGCAGGCATGGTACACCTTTCCTCCATGTTGGACCTTACGGAAGGTAGAGCCGCAGCAGCCGCATTCAATGTGCCCGGACAGCCGAGAGCTCTCCATCCCTTGCGGATGGAACTGCTCTTTCCTGATGCGCAGAAGCTCCTGCGCCTTATCATATACAGAGCAGGTGATAATGGGGGGATGGGTGTCTTTAACGTAATATTGAGCAAGCTCTCCTTTGTTGACCTTGTAACGGCGGGGAAGCGTCTGCGTCATAAATGACTTCTGCCACAGTGAATTTCCTGTGTATTTTTCATTCTTTAAGATTCGGGCAATGGCATGCACTGTCCACTGATAGGATTGAAGCGGTGTCTCTATTTCCTGTCTCCGCTTCATTTCCTCCGCAATCTCTTTCGTATTCCTTCCACTCAGGAATGCTTCAAATATCTCTTTTACATAACCGGCCCGCTGTAGATCAACTTTGATCTCACCGGTTTCATCCCGTGTGTAGCCGAAGGGAAGGGATGTCGCTGTAAAAGTCCCGTTTTCCATTCGATTTCGTATGCTCCAGCGGATATTCTCAGAGATGGCTTCACTCTCTTTTTGAGCTATCATGGAGAAGATAGCTGTCAGCAGCTCGCCGGACATCTGGGCGGTATCGATGCCCTGCTCCTCGAAGCAGACCCCAATCCCCAGGTCCCTCAGCTCCCGGACCGCTATCAGGCTCTCGCTGGTGTTTCGCGCGAATCGAGCGGTGGATTTTGTCAGGACCTTGTCGATGCGGCCTCTGCGGCAGTCTTTCAGGAGCCGCTGGAAGTCATCCCGTTTCTCCACGGAGGTCCCGGTGATCCCCTCATCCGCATATACGTCCACGAACTCCCATTCCGGGTTGCCGGTGATGAGTTCTGTGTAGTAGGCATTCTGTGCGGCAAAGGAGTGGAGCTGGTCCTCAGAGTTGGAACTGACACGAGCGTAAGCTGCCACACGCAGTTTCCGGGTTCGGACCGGCCCAGAGGCCGGGATCATGATAACATGGGGGGTGCTGTTCAGTGCGAGGGATCCACTGATCGCTGTCTGTCCGTTCATCTAAATCACCTCTGTTCAGCCACACACAATACCCTAACTTTCTCTGAAAAGCTATACTCAAATGCAACAACTATTGAGGCGAATATATGACGTCCGCTCCTGTTTCTACCCGGAGCCGCGCGGCGATCTTCCGCGCCTCCGCTTCGCTGATAATACTGGCGTCCCGCAAGGCACACAGCAGGTTTACCATACCAATGTAGTTTACATTCGCGTTCATGCTTTTTCCCTCCCAATCAGGCTTCTTCATCCAAAGAGAGACCAGGCAGTTTTATTTTCAGAAGGATTGCGTCATATCTAACCCTTCTGATTCTTCCTGGTCCTCGAAAGGAGTCTCATCCAGTTCTTCGGGCAGTGTTTCATCGGGGATCTGCATCGCGGCTGCAAAGCGCGCTATGGAAAGAGCCCGATCAAGAGTCACGTTCTTCTCTTTGACACTTTGTACCGCTATGTTTTGATCCTTCAGGGCTGTCATCGTATCAAGTGCTTCTGAAAGGTCTCTCCCCAGCCGATTCCACGAAGAAATTAGCAGGACCTCAAAGTCATGCTTCGCCGCGCCAAGACGCACATCCTTCAGGCTGCTCTGGCTCGGGGAATAGTCAGCGGCAACCTCCGTCACCTCGTATCCTGCTTTATCTGCGTACTCCAGCAAAAGCGACTTCTGGGCCTTCAGGTCTTCATCGGTCCTGGCTTTCAGATACAGCCATGCTTTCTTCTTTTCCGCCATAAGCTTTATGCCTCCCATGATGGTGCGCCAGAGATAAGCTCCGGCGCACAGCCAATCCTTCATTCGTTTTTCAGTCGTGTATGAAAACAAGCGGGGGCCGCTCCACGATGTGTGGCAGCATTGCGATACCTTTCAGGGCGGCCCCCGCCGTTTCTGACATTTGCGTTTCCAATGATGGCCCTATTCGACACTACTTCCCGAGCCGTAGGCGGCAGGCTTGGACCGCGCGGGCGCGCGTCACGGGAATCTCACCCCTCCGAGGATCTCTCCGAGCTGCCCCCACTGCTTGTGGCTGTGGCTGGACAGGAGTATCATTACTGGATTGCCGGCGAGGGTCGGGCAGGACTCCTGTGAGTCCCGCCGCAATGCGAAACAGCCCGCCACAGGCTGTTTTATGGACGGATGGGAACCGCTCTGCACCTTATTTGGCCGTCTTTGATGCGGGGGCTTCCCGCACAGATGGTCTTGGCGCATCCTCCAATGTCGCTTCAGCCTCCCTCTCGGGGGCCTCTCGCCAACGGACGTATCCAAGCTGCCGGATATTCTATTTTCAAAGATCAAGAGGAGGAAGATGTGACCCCCTCATTATGTACAGGCAATAAGTAAGGGAGTTCACAAACGATTTTTCTAAAATTTTTTCTTTTCTCTGTTTTGCACAAAATCTTTCAGCCGTTGTAAGGCATAACGCTCACGATAACTGACTGCTTGCTGGGTGAGAGAAAGCATTTTCGCTACATCCTCCTGACTCATGTCTTTCCAGTAGCGGAAATAAAGCAGCAGCTGGTATTCTCTTTCCAGACTGCATAAGGCTTGGTGTAAGTGACGTAGTTCCTCCTGATGTTGCACCTGTTCGTCCAGCGTCGGGCCGTTAGAAAATTGCTGCCGTCCATCCTCCATGAGCTCCTCCAGGGAGATTTCCCGACTGGGTAAAGATGCAATGGTTTGTTTTTTTCGATCCCACACCGAACGCTCCGATTTGAGTCCCTTTTCCATATAGCGCATCTTGCGGTCACTTGCTCGCAGTACACGTAAAATATCCGGACGTTTTTCAATGCCTGGGTAGAGCTTCTCATAGTCTGGGTAGTACATGTTGTATCGCGGCATGTCCGTTCCTCCTTCGATTTTCGTTGGTTCGCGGGCAGTCAACGAAAATCGGGAGGACCCCGGCAGGAATTTCTTTTCCCGCCAAAATATAAAAATTTTTCTAAATTTTCAATGTTTTTTCCGGGCTGGAATGGAAACGTGAAAAAAATACATCCATATCTCGACAATTCATCCCAGCATCTCCCAGAATTTTCTGGAGGATGCTCGGATAATTTGTCGAGGACAAAATGAGGCGCAGACAACCAGCTGGTTGCCTGCGCCTTTTTAGCAGGTGGCGGTGTTGGATTTGGCGGCGGCTTAGCCGCCGCTGGAACAAAAGGGACGATAAAGCATTGTTATTCTCCCGTCTTTTGTGTAGTTACCAGCTCACATATTTCTCACAAAGCCGCATGAGGATCACGGCGGCTTGTGCCCTCGTGGCGGTGGCGCTTGGTCTGAGGGGCCCGCTGTCAGTGCCGTTGATGATCCCGGCGCTCACAGCCCAGTTCAGGGTCTCCAGTGCAAAATTGGGGATCTGGTCATAGTCCGCATATTCCCGAATGACCATGCTGCCCTGGATGGTGTCATAGTCCCTGTTCTGGGCGTAGCGGTACAGGACGGCTGGTCAAGAGGCCAGGACAGGCCCAGGCTGGGAATCTCCAAGGACTGCTCCCCCTCCATGCAGTAGTTAATGACGAAATAGATGTAATCAAGAAAAAGAAAGGAAAAGCACAATCCAGACGGAACCGCGGTTGTGTCAAGAAATATTTGTGAGTTCACAAGAATTTTGCTATAATGAGGACAGAAACCCCTATGCAGGGAGAAGGGCGGGAGCCTATGCACATCAGCTATCAGCCGCTATGGGACACCCTGAAGGAGCGCGGCATGAGGATAGCGGACTTACGGCTGGCCGCCGGTCTTACCACCAACATGATCGCCAACATGGGAAAGGGTGAGCATATCAGCATGAAAACGCTGCTGCGTATCTGCGGGGCGCTGAACTGTGATATTGCAGATGTGATTGCTTTGGAGCAAGATAACAATTTCGCAAATGAAATGGAGAAGTAAATGGGAACTTGAGGTATAGCTATCATGTACAGGTTAGAATTAGAAAATTTTTGCTTGGAGTTTAATCCAACGATACATGAAAATGACCTTCCATTTCCAGTAAACACCAGTCTGAATATAAAGGTATTCAGTTATGGATTTTCCGCTGACGCTGTGATGGATATTGATGTTCGAGGACTTGCAGACTTTGCTATATCGCTAAATAGACTATATGAAACACTCAAAGGCTCCGCGATATTAGAAACACCGTATGGTGTTCATAGCTACATAGAGTTTATAGCTTTTAATGGAGGTCACATTAAAGTGAAGGGTAATATTCATAATGGAAATGCCTATGGGTATGAACAAGAACTTATTTTTGAAAATGAACTTGACCAAACTTATCTAAAGAGTTTTGTAAAGGATTTGTTTGCAGACTTCGAGAAATATGTAGGGCGATAAGGGAATGTAAGATTCCCTTATAAAGTAAACATCCCCGCCCCACCTCTGGACACTTTGTTCAGCCAGCGGGCGGCAGAAACAGAATACAGACCCACCCAAGCAGGAAACTCCGGTTTCCAGCCGCTATGGAACACCCTGTAGGAGCGTGGCATGAGGAAAGAGGACTTGCGGCTGGCCGCCGGTCTTACCACCAACATGATCGCCAACATGATCGCCAACATGGGAAAGGGCGAGCATATCAGCATGAAAACGCTGCTGCGTATCTGCGGGGCGCTGGACTGTGATATTGCAGATGTAATCGCTTTGAAACATGATATAATTTCCGCAAGCGAAATGGGACAATAAAATCACTGGAAATGGTTGAGGTTATGAAAATTGTGTATAAGGGTGTACTTTGCAATACAGGATATGAACGAGTAATGGGAGAGAATGTGCCAGCACTCTTTTGCTTAGATGCCTCTAATCCAGAGAAGATGATTACAGCCGGATTTATTGATATACAGAATGGGCGCTGGGTTAAATTATTAACTGAAACGGAATTTAAAGAAGTGTTGAATTTAATTGAACAGAAATATATGTAAGATGATTTCTATCTGTTAGATAAATTTGTATTTTATTACTACCATCGGGCCAGCCATAGCCCCGCCCCTGCTGGGACACTTTGTCCCAAAGACGGGAAAATATGCAAGCACCGCAGGGCCATTTATCAAGCAAGGAGCGCAACTTCTTATAACATTTCTGCATGGAGGCAATGACTATGACAAAAGAAGCAGCCGCTATAAAATTAACAAAGATTTTTCCAGATAAGGCCGCTGCTCTTACACAACATTATACTGATTATGATAATCAGTTGCGAGCGCATATTTTTTTCGCTGATGAAATCAATATACCGCTCATGTTACTGCTTCAATCAAACAGCGATAAAAAAACGATCCAACAATATTGCTCTTTTATCGAGGAAATGTATTATGACGGCGATGAAGATGTAAAAAATGTGGTGGAGGTTACAATTTTAGAACAATTATCGGATGAGACAAAAATCTGGTTATGTTTTGGACCCTACCTATCAAATGAATTTATTCGTGAGATCAATACTGTCTTAATTCCACGCAACACGATGCTCCCGAATGTATCGTTACCATACCACTCTCGTAAAAAGTTCAAAAAATTACAGCGAATAGAGCGTTGATCCCAAACTCTCGACACTTTGTTCAGCCAGCGGGCGGCCCCAAGCAGGAGACTTCGGTTTCCTGCTTTTTATTTGCGCATTTTCCGCTTTGAGCCATGTGTTTTGAGCAGGGAGGATTTGTCCAGAATGTGGATAAGCTGCCGGAACTCTGTTTCCGTCAGCTTGCTGTAATTGATCCCCAGCCGCTTGCAGTACAACATCGCCTGCCGCTCCAAGTCGCTGCCCTTGAAGTTCATGGTTTCCTCAATGTCCCGCCGCAGTTCCTCGGCTACCGTGTTGACCGGCGCACTCTCGCTGTCCCCTTTATGGGCGGCACGGATGTCCTGAATGACCCGGCGCAGATCCTCGCTGACAAGCTGGCTGAAATACTCGTCCTCGTCCAGATGGGCGGCGCGCAGGACGCGGAGGTGGGGATCGTCCTCTCCCGGCTGGTAGCGGTCTATGATTTCCTGCCGCACCACATCCACATAGGCGTTGAGGCTCTGCACCTGCATACTGGCTACCCTGTCCACATAAATCTCAATATCCGCCAGCAGTCGGACAAAATCTTTATGCGCCATCATCTCGCACAGCAGCCGGTTATTGACCCGCCCGCTTTTCAGGAGGGCCACCGCTTCATCGGTCAGGTGCAGCTCCGCCAGCGGCGTGTCCAGATAGTTTCGGTTGTCGGTCAGGCCCAGCAGGTAGTCCACGGACACCTGATAGAAGTCGGCCAGCTTCAACAGGCTGCCGTGGTTGATTTCCTTGTCCTCGTCATTCTCATAGCTGCCGAGGGCAGATTTTGAAAGGCCGACCTGTTCCGCCAGTTCTTCCAGCTTCAAGCCTTTCTCCACCCTTAAATCCTTCAACCGTTCCTGTACGGAAATGCGGGTTTTCATATCAGCCACCCCTTCCTGCGCCTGTGTGCCGCCGTTTTCTTCTATTATAGCATACCATTCCGCAATCGTGGAATTTTTCGTTTTTGGAGCCGATTTCCTACTTTATGGACATACGGGCGGGGAAACAAAAATGTTCTATGATATGGGTAGTTCATCGATGGATCAAATCCAATCGAATGACCGGCCTGTATGGGATATGCCCCCCGGCGATGTAGCGCGGCGACCTACGGTGAGGAAATGGAGGAACCTTGACTGCAGCGAGCGTACCAATGGGGGCGAAACGCCGCTGAAAAAGCCAGGGGCAGGAACGACATTAAGGAGAACCGGCAAATAGGAACACCGAATTGATACTGAAACACAACAATCCGATAGGGCATAGTCTGCCCTATCCGTACTACTGCGGGAGATTTCAGGGCGGCTTTACGGCTGTTTTTTCCTTGAAAATCGCCCCGAAACACAACACAAAAATCTGCTGTCCGTCCACTCCGGCTGTTACGGCTGACTGGGCGGATTTTTTGATGAATAGGAGCCAATATGCCAAGAATGTCAAAAAAGAGGAAGCTGGAGCTGTCCTTCTTCCTCAACGAGCGTGGGCGGGTGGCGTATAACAGCCTTTGCCGGAAATGCCGCCACGCCTGCAAACAGAGCTTCCGGGCCATTGTGATCCTCTGCCCCCACTACCATTCCAAGCGGGCCAAGGGAAAGGAGGACACCTGAATGAATACGGAATTTATGACCGCCGACACCAACCTGCCGCCCTGTCTGCCCCTGCCGGGGGCCATGCTGGGGCTGCCGGTGAGCAGTACCGCCAAGGTCATGTATGCCAAGCTGCTGGGCGCTGTTCTCACAGCGGGCGTGGAGGACGCCAACGGGATTTTATTTGTCCGTTTCCCCCTTGCAGAGCTGGCCGTGGCGCTGGGGCGCAGTACGCAGACCTGCAAGCGGGCCTTGCGGGAGCTGGAGGCCGCTGGGCTGATCCTGCGGGTGCGTCAGGGAATTGGAGCACCGAACAGGATTTATGTGCTGGTGCCGAAGAAGGATTGAAGAAAATCCTGCGACACGCTATAATGGAAAGTAATAAATCAGCGCTGCCATACAGCGAGGAATGCCGGGAGGCAGCGAGAAAGTTTGCGAGGGAACATAAATACCATAGGGAGTCTGAAAGATAGTAATGCCAACGATCAAAAATAAGGAAAATGCTATGTATGATTTTGTATTTATTGTTTCTATATTCGATTTGATTGAAAATCCTAATGATTTTGAAATGTTGTGCAAATCTCTCAGTCTAAATATAGATCCAGAATGGCTTGAAAAAGAATATGACGATGTAGAGCGCGGACAAGGTGACGCTTACTTATTTCAATCTCATGATGGTTGTTTGTTTTTAGATTTGTTTAACGAGCCAACTGATCAAAATGAAATGATACTGGTGGGTGTCCGTTGTAAGAAAGAGTTATATGTCCAAATCAAAATTGCAGTTACATCAATTTATGAGAAAGCACCGGTCAAAGGTGTTCAAGTTGATGAAGGAATAAATATTCTTGACAAGCTGATTAATAGCAATAATTATCCGATCGAACGATCAACGATTACGACCATAAATGGAAAAGAGACATATCGTTTCTTTCAGAAATTGAGAGTATTTCAAAGTAAGAGCAGAGATACATCGCAAAAGCCCTTTTAGAAGCTAAAGTCCAGCTAATAAAAATCAAGAGAACAGCAGCAACAGGCTGGGAGCCTACGCCCGCCGCTGGCCGGAGTGCTGCCGGGAGGTGGACGATGACGACTGGGGCTGCAAGACCTTTGAGATCGACAAGGGCCGCTTCTGTTTCCGGCTGACCGCGCCATACAGCGAGGAACGCCGGGAGGCGGCGAGGAAGTTTGCGAGGGGACACAATACCGCTGAGAGGTTAGTTTATATATAAAGATGGGAGGTATATTGCTGTGACTTCATATCACATGGTTTTTAAGAATGGTTATTTCGGGAGTATTAACAAATGCGGTGGACTTCCAACACATCTTCCAGAAATATGGCCGCAAATAGACGGAGCAGACTTAGCCTTTCTATTTCAACTTTATTGTGATGGAGAAAAGTTGAACATACCAAACACTCTTTGTATACAAGGGTATCAGTTGTTTGAAAACGGAGATTACAATTCGGACATTGTAGTGATCCAACTTCCGCTCGATGCAAAAGAAAATATCCAGCAGGTAGGTCTTTCGTGCCCGGTTTCCCCGGACTATGCAGGCGGAGATATTGAATTTGAAGTGGTAGAAGAACAAGACAACTACGACTTGGACGATTTAAATGTTGATGACTTTTACCGATGGACAAAAATGGGAGTACCATGTAGCAAACTGCTGGGCTGGTGTGAAAAAGAAATCATCCCATCGAATTGTGCGTTTTTAGGGTGGTTAGCAGATGAAGATCCTTTTGTCATTGGCAACGGATATAACCTGTGCTTTTTCTTAACACCAGAGGGAAAGGTCATTGCCAGCTATCGTGCGCCCTGTTAATATCCAGTCCAGCTAATAAAAATCAAGAGAACGGCAGAAACAGACTGGGAGCCTACGCCCGCCGCTGGCCGGAGCATTGTCAGGAGGTGGACGATGACGGCTGGGGCTGCAAAACCTTTGAGATCGACAAGGGCCGCTTCTGTTTCCGGCTGACCGCGCCATACAACGAGGAACATCGGGAGGCCGCAAGGAAGTTTGCAAGGGAACACAATACCATCGAGAAGTTAAAATAAGTAAGGCGGGAGGTTTGAGTTATGGACAAAGGTGATATTGACAACTATGCTTATTTTCAAGAAGTTTGGACATCACCTAAACGATATGCTTTGGTAAAAAATGAGTTTCGCGATGGATATGCTATCGTTGATGTAATAAATAAATTATTTGTGCTTATCGAAGATGAAGATATAAAAAGCTTTGTCCAACAAAAACTTCAAGAAAATGGGTGCGAAATCTTCCGTAATATTCGCGAAGCATTTAATAGGGAATCTCGCTAAGTGATGAAATTGAAATCCCTTTAGGAACTAAAGGGCGCATTTCTATACATAGCCTGACGGCCATGTATTCGTGCGCTCTGCGAGGCGGGACGGCGGATTGCCAGATGGAGCAACCCGCCGTTTTTGCGTCGCTGCGCTCCGTCCAAGGGGCTGGTCTCGCCTGCCAGCTCGGTCGGCCCTTCAAGGCGTTTCACGCCTTGAGGTCGCCACCGGCGACCCGCGCCCCCTTGCGCGGCTTACGCCGCTTACCCCGCCTGCCCCCAAAAGGGGGACACCCGCCCTGCGTCTGTCCCCCTTCCGAGGGCCTTACAACCGAACACCGACACCCTGACCGCTCACTGGAAACGCCCCGGAGGACGGTCATTTTTTTACCCATTTTTCAGCCAAAGGTGGGCAACACCTTTTACATGGCCTGCCGCAGACAGGAGCAGACCCACACCCAGTGCCGGGACAGGGACATAGATTGGCGAGGGACTTCCCATTTCCTGCCGTGGATGGTAAAATGAAATTGAGTTAATGGGCCGCCCCCGCTGGAACATTTTGCTCCAAAAGAGAACGGCAGAAAAACAAAAATTATGTAGCAAACGGAGTAGAGAGGATGGATCAATCAATGATTTGTCTACCCAGCGACGTAAAAACTGCTTTAGAAAAAACAAGTTTTATTAAAAGATATGAGATGCTTTCTAATACTTTTAACGGAGAAAGAACGCCCTTAAATGAAAGGCTGCGTTATATTGATGGTGAAATTGTTTTGGACAGTCTTGCACAGTTGGGATATAAAGCACATTTTGAAAGCAAGGAGAAATATTTCTGGATTGAGGAAGTTCAGATAGGAACCTATACGTTCTCCGGCAACATGATCTTAGACGGCGGCCTGGTAGATATAGTCTGGATCGTAAAAGAAAACGGAAATCTAATCTTAGGGCTGCCAATAGGAGAATATTCCAGATTGATGATTGCTCCAAACTACAAAATAAAGAAGCCGATTTTTGGAACTTATGAAGATTTAGATGAAATAGTTGAATCAGTCTTCAAACTATTTGAGGATTTTAAGAAAGCAATGACTGCTTCGTGAGGAAACCAGCGCAGACTATCCCCACCTCTGGACACTTCTTGGTCAGCCAGCGGGCGGTGGGAGGGATAAAACGCAAAGGAGATCTATATGGGGATTTTTGATAGGCTAAAGGGCAGACAGATAAGAGATCCGCTTAAAAATGAGGCATATTTCAGAAAGTATATTCAACAGCAGGAAAAGCGAATCGACCATTTCACAAATATGATGGAGCAAGTACCGAAAGAAAGGGTTCCCCTGGTCGAAATGTTTCTATCCGACATGAAATATTCGTTATTTACAGCAAAATACAGTATGGGGGCTGATCCAAATGATTTGAGCAAGGAATGGCCCGAGGTTCTCTGTATGATGGCAAAAAATTGGGATAACACCGTCGGTCTGGTAGAGATTATAAATGCAGTTGCTCTTGCAGTACTGTATGGAGTGGATGACACGACATGGAATACCGTGTCAAAGGCTGCCTGTCAATATGGGCAAAAAGATTGGCTGGTTGGATTTCTACTCTCATCAAGGGATGGAGAGCCAAACTATCTGACATGGAAGGTTCGTATGAAAAATCCTTATCAAACATTACGAAACATCATTGAAACCAGCCCCCAAAAAGCTGAGGACATCAAAGCGTATTTGGAGAAACAATGGTATAAAGGACATTGTGATGTTGCATGGTATGATACTCATAAGTCCGACCAAATGACTTATTACGGATATTGGAGCAACGAAACTGCGGCGGCGGTCAAAATCTTGGGAATAGACGATAGCTGTCTGAAAAACCAGCAATATTATCCGTATGATCTGGCCCACTTCAAAAAGGAACCTTAGCCACATATATAGGCCAGTTCCGTCCCAACCTATGGCTACTTTGTTCAGCCAGCGGGCGGAGAAAGGAAAAACGCCGATGAAGAATAGGAAAGAGCTGCGAATCAAAATTATTGGGCTTGTGCTGTGTCTGCTGCTGATCATCGCAACCATTTTGCTGCTGGCACTGATATGTCAGCACCCGTGGTTACTGTTCTTTGTTGGCCCCCCTTCGATCTATGCTCTTTACCGTTCCTGCTTTGGCTCATCGGAGGAACGAAAGCAAGCGCGGGAGAGAAAGGTTGCCATCAAAGCCGAGCGCCGCCAATGGCAGGATCACAGATTTTTTCCTGTTTCCAAGCGCGGGCGGGCCGCCTATCTCATTCTCTGCTTTGAAGAAGCTCTGAGATTTTATGACGGCGGGGATTTTGATAATTGGAAATGGCTTCTTCGTGAATTATGGCAGATCACATCCACATGGGACATTGATGGGTGGGTAGGCCGCATTTGTGACGCCTCACCGGAAACGATACTGGAGTATCGTTCCTATCAGGAATGGAATGAACACAAGAAAAAAGTTGGTTTTTGGTGTAACTTGACAGAAAAAGAATTTATTTCTTTGCAGAAATTATATAGCCAAGGAAAGCAATTTTTTCCAGTCATTTATAAACTGTACGAAACGGTTCTGGATGTCATTACACTGGATTGGGGCGATCTAGAGGAAAAACATACGCCATCTGCATTATCGGCCATAGAGCGGGCGGAACAGATTCTGACAGAGCATGGCATCCCGTTCCCGCAGGATCAGCAAGCGTTAAATTTTATTATGAACCATCGGGATGGGCATTATGGAAAGCCCTTTGATGGGATTTCACTATCCTCTGTCCTATAAGTTGAACACAAGAATTTACCGCCCCAACCTCTAGATATTTTGCCCAGCCAGCGGGCGGCGATGAACAGGAGGAAGAATTTCTATGGGGATTTTTGATAAGCTAAAAGGTGGAAAAAAGGATAAGGTGTTTGAAGATGAATTGATGGATACGCAGTCTGAACTGATTGCGCTTACATTAAACATGGTCGGTAAAGCAGCAGATAAAATATTTGCCTATTGTTCCATAGAAGCCAAGAGCCAGATGTTCAATGTGTTCTTTGAATTAGACGGAAAAATCAAAACATTAAATGAAATGGGGACAGTCCCTTCTTGTGCTATGGAACTTTTAAGAACAGGAACACACGGACTGGACAAGATTAAAGAAATATGTGCGAAATACAACTATCCCACCCCCACAGAGATTAAAATGATTTATGATGTGAAAACAAAAAAATTTAATGTTGCTTATCAATATAAAGAGATTTGTTCAGCAAAAACTAATATTAGTGCAGGAGAAGTTTTTATGAATTGGATTACAGCCAAAAAGAATGAGAGCACATAAAAAACAAAGGTGCGGTCAGCAGGCCGCGCCTTTCCCATACCCAAAACTGAACCCCACCGATTCCCCCTCGCAGAGCTGGCCGTGGCGCTGGGGCGCAGTACGCAGACCTGCAAGCGGGGCTTGCGTGAGCTGGACTGCGGGTGCGTCAGAAGATCGGAGTATCGAACCGGATTTATGTGCTGGCGCCGAAGAAGCAGGATTGAAGAAAATTCTGCGGGACGGTATAATGGAACGTAAGAAATCAGCGCCGCCATACAGCGAGGAACGCCGGGAGGCCGCGAGGAAGTTTGCGAGGGAACACAATAGCGTTGTGAAGTTAAGATAGGGGATAATATTGTGGGAGCATTCCAGTTAATTGAAAATAAACAGTTTCAGAAATTTTGTGAATTATACGAAAGGAAATCTCATTTACGAGCAACAACAGCCGACTACGCTGATCTGATGCCGGGAAATTATATGCGTGCGCTCTTAGGTGCTAAAAAAATTGAACAACTGATTGAATTTTGCCAAAATGAAGTTAAAAGACGAGAGCAGATAGATAGAACAACCACAGACTTTTATATTGGGTTAAGTATTGGATATTTCTTACAGAATAATTTTGACAAGGCAGGTAAAGCACTTATTGATGGCAGCAAGGCAAAGTATCAAGATATTGCTCGAACAGAAGTGGCGTGTATCATGTATTGGGAATCAGTCTCTACGCACAATGATGTGCTGAAAAGAGAAAGCAAAAAGATATTGAAAAATCGCTTGCGAGCAAAAGTTTCCCCACACAATTTAGTAACTGCGGCTTTTCTCCTGGATCGGTGTGATGAGAATGACATGCACTCATTGATTGATGGAATTGAAAATTCGATTTTGAAGTACCGAGCATTAGTACTTTGCTATTTCTGTATTGCAGCGAAACAGTTGGAGCGTGGTGATCAGAATGGATATTCAGAGGCATTAAGGCAGGTATGTATGCTCTATGACAAATCCCCTGCTGTTACTATAGAGATAGAATACCATTTGGCAAATATATTATTTCAAGAAGAGCAGAGGGATATATAATCCCTTTAGGAACTAAAGGGCGCATTTCTATACATAGCCTGACGGCCATGTATTCGTGTGCTCTGCGAGGCGGAACGACGGATTGCAGATTGCAGCAACCCGCCGTTTTTGCGTCGCTGCGCTCCGTCCAAGGGGCTGGTCTCGCCTGCCGGCTCGGTTGGCGCTTCAAGGCGTTTCATGCTTTGAGGTCGCCACCGGCGACCCGCGCGCCCTTGCGCGGCTTATGCCGCTTACCCCGCCCGCCCCCAAAAGGGGGACACCCGCCCTGCGTCTGTCCCCCTTCCGAGGGCCTTATAACCGAACACCGACACCCTGACCGCTCACTGGGAACGCCCCGGAGGACGGTCTTTTTTTCATCCATTTTCAGCAAGGGAAGGCAACACCTTTTACATGGCCCGCCGCAGACAGGAGCAGACCCACACCCAACGCTGGGACAGGGATATGGAGCGGCGAGAGACTTCCCATTTCCTGCCGCTGGTGGTAAAATGAAATCAGTTTTACGGGACGCGCCCCGCTGGGACAAAGTGTCCCAAAGCCGGGGGCATGACCTCCCCGCCCCAACCTCTGGACTTTTGTCCAGCCAGCGGACGGCTTGCCAAAGAGAAAGAGGGAATTGTGATGAAAGATAAAAACCGCAACAAAAAAATCAATCCAGCCGTAGCTGTGATTGCCGTTTTTCTGTGGGTAATCGTCCTAACGATAGTTCTCCATGCTTATTTTCAACAGGGTGGGACGCTTGCAAAGGTTGTGGAAGTGGCATTGATTGTACTTACGCTGGTGGGATTTATCGCCTGTATCGTCATTTATGTTATCCCGATCCGGCGTTTGGCAGCGCGAATTGACAAGGCAGCTTTTCAGTATCAGTTGACTCATGACGGGGAGGCATATCTGGCTGAATTGGAAGAATGCAGGAAAATGCCCGGCGTGAAACGGGCTGCCTTTTATGATGTGCCAGCCAAAGACTACTTGGAGGTTTTGAAAATCAGAGCCCTTCGGGAGATGGGCCGGACAGCCGAGAGCCGCGCTCTGCTGGAAACAGTAAAAAAGGAAACTGCCAATGATTTGACGCGGCAGGCATTAAAAACAGAGGAAGAACAATTGCCATAAATCAAGCACAGGCTTTCAGGAGGGACAGGCGGTGAGAAAAGGAAGGAAAAGGCGGCTTGCGGTATTTTTGGGCGCGGCGGCGGTGATGGTGCTGCTGTGTACCCTGTCCGGCTGCGGACGTCATGCCACCCGTGGGGAACTGATTGACTGGTTCCAGAAGAACTACACGGACGCTAAGCTGGTGGTATCCAGAGAGAAGACAGAGGAGGACAATGGCTGGACGATCGGCTATATGGCCTATTTGAAGGACAGGCCGGAGTTGGTGTTCCAGCTCCAGTCCAGACGTGTCATTGTGGGCGGCCTCCGCGAACACCACAACTTCACCGATTTTGACAAGGTCTATGGTGCATACTACTTTGCGTCGTATCAGCGGCGGCATACCGTTCCCTACTGGACGGAAGGGGAAGGGTATGGCTCTATTTTCAACATTGAGGCTATATACAGTACGCCGGACGAGCTGGAGGCGGCGGCACAGGAGCTTTTGGAGATCCTTCGCTTCTTTGCGGAACAGACCCCGAGCGTGAGGCTGAGCTTCAACTTTACATTCCAATCGCCCGTTTGTGATCCCGGGCAGTTCGAGTTTTCACTGGGCTCCGACTACTTATCTCTTGCAACGGACGACACCGACGCTGAAAACGCCGTCCGGCAGAAGGTCAAGGATTTGCGCAGTGAGCTTGCGGTGTGGTGCAGCTTTTACGGACTTCACCCTGAGTGGTTTTCTGAGAAGGAGATGGAGCAGGCCCTGGCTTACACCCAAACGGAAGACTACGGAGGCCCCTCCCCCTACATTGGGGCGTGGAACATCTCTAATCCGGAGAAGGGGGAGCTCCGAATCCCTCTGGTAACACCAAATACGTGGAGCTTCTCCTTTGCACAACTCTACCGTCTCCTGCTGGCCTTGGAGTGGGCGACGCTGGAGGGCAGCGAAACTGACTTCACCTTTGTCGGTGCGGATGACAGTACCTATGCCCTCTCCTATGCCCTATGGGAGAACGAGGACGGAAAGCTGGTCAGCCGCTGTACGAAAGACGGGGTGCCCGTGGAAATTGACGAGGGCTGTTTCACCTCGTACTCTATGCTGACCCAAATGACTGGTGTTGTACTGAAAGAAGAAAACATCACATACCGTGGTCCGGATGAAGATGGGATTGCCCGCCTCCCTGCGGGGCCTGGACTTTGAACAGAGAAAATAAAGGGTTCCGGATCTGCGGAACAAATTGCTGTGGATCGATGGTACAATGGGAAATGTGATTTATCTGGAAGGACAGCCGGAGCACACGGCACTATCTATGGGCAATGGGCTGACAGACACTTTGATCAGCGCCCTCCTCTTGAGTGGTTCCCAGCTTGCGAAAACCGATCATGAAAAAAGGCTTATTGTATGGCTGGCGGAAAAGGATCAAAGTGCAGTTGGTATGGGAACCGTGGGTTTTTCCGTCCTGGATATGCCATGGGACAGGAACACCCTTGAGCAGAATCGGTCATTTCTGCGCAGGACAGTTGAGCAGGCGAAAATGAGGAGAGGATGGGAGCTGCTTGACTACCAGCCTTCGGAGGAATTGCTTCTTCCCAGTCTGGAGAAGTTCTTATTCCTGATCGCGCAATTAAAACAGGCAGACATACAGCCGGATTGTTTAGAAGCGTGGCTCGCAGAGGCCGCAGAAAATGACCCGGTAAGATGCGGCTTTCCGCGCTGCCCCAAGCATCACACGCTGCTGACCGTATTTGGCTGTCAGATCTGCAACCATGGATCATTCGGATAATCGGGGGATTGAATGGAATGGCCGCGAAATTTGAAGTTTACATTGTAAGCGGGAACTATCTCAGCATTCAATTATGTCAAGCGATATTCCCTCATGTGGGTGAAATACAGTTTTCTGGAACATGCACCGTCTGGGATAGCTGGCAGCCAACCAAAGAAATCAGGGTTTATCTACAAGATGACAAGGAAATGGAAGCCTGCCTGAGCAGCGGCAAAATCCTTCACTTTTATGGCGCAGCAGGCCCCCACATGATCGGAGCAAGACAATATTTTGAATATGGTGTGTTTTGCACAGAGCTATGGATCGACACATCACGTTTGCCTGACTTGGATACGAATATGCCAAATGATTTTTGTAATTCTTTTTGCCAGTCCGTCAGAAGGAATATGCTGGGGCTGGATCAAACAGTGGAGATGAAATTCTTTGCTATGGGCACAGAAATGAGCATTGACTTTTCTGAACAGCTGGAAGAGTGTATCAATGAAAGCCATGGTGTCATGTGCTATTGGAGCGAGAAAACCGGCAACCATTAAAAGCGGAGAAATCGTGGCTCCGAGCCATGAAGCACAGGCTTTAAGGAGGAATAGGTGGTGACAAAGAGAGGAAAATATTGCCTAATTGTAGGTGGAACCGTTATCTTGGCTATCGTCTTGCTTTTCTGCTTTATTCCTTATTATATCCGTTCACATTTTTTACTGTCAGAAAATGAGGTGTTGGCAGGACTTGAGGCACGCTATGGCATGGAATATGAGGTACAGGATGTGCAGCCGGATAAAAATGTAGAGACACTTCTGTAAAAGGCACAACAGATTATCAATGATGGTTATGATTATTACGCTATGCATGGGAAAAATCTGCCCTTGATTTCTGCTCTAAATCAGTTTACAGCTTAACCATAGCCTCCACCTCTGGAAACTTTGTCCAGCCAGAAACGGACAACCAAACACTACTCACCAAGGCGCGGCCAACAGGCCGCGCCTTTCCCATACCCAAAACTGGACCCCACCGATTTGCCATTGCAGAGCTGGCCCTGGCGCTGGGGCGCAGCACATAGACCTGCAAGTGGGCCTTGCAGGAATTGGAGGACGACGGACTCTGATCCTGCGGGTGTGCTGGGAGATTGGAGCGCCGAACAGGATTTATGTCCTCACTCCAAGAAGATTAAACCGTTGAAAAACAGAAGAATAAGCCGCCCAAAACAGTTTTACAAAAGATTTCAGGTTTGCTATAATAAACGCAGGAAATTGAGGGTTTTGACTAATATTTCAATGTGTGGGAGGGTTTCATAATGTGGATAGTTATTTTAGTGGCAGTTGTTGCGGTGCTACTCATTCTTTACATTAAGTTCTACAACCGTTTGCAGCGGCTTTCCGTCAAGGTGCAGGAAGGCAGCGCGGGCATTGATGTTGCTTTGGAGAAACGCTACGATATGCTGTCGGAAGAAATTGAGGCAGTAAAAAAGTATCTGGCGCATGAGTATCAGATCTACACAGAAGTCACATCTACCCGCGCGGGGAAAGAACTGAACGAAAGCATATTTCAGGAAAAGAAACAACTGTCTGAGGAAGCGGTCAAAGCAATCAGCGAGACGATTGCCGAACAGCAAAAGCAGATGGAAACAATCCGGCAGCAGTTGGATCAGCAGCGAGGGCAGGATAACTCTCTTGGAGCGGAAACACCAGGTATGGGAGGCGACGGGCTGCTCGGACATCAGGTAAGTCTGGATCGGAAACTTGGCTTGCTTACTTCCGCCCAGCAGGGACTCACCGGGGTCAGCTCTGCTATCAATGCACTGGCTGAGCAATACCCAACCCTTTATTCCTATGCGTCCATGCAGCATTTCCAGCAGGATATTTTTGACGCAGAGGAACACTTACAAGCGGCGAGACGGCTGTATAACTCTAATGTATCCCTGTATAATCAGAGAATCCACACCTTTCCTTACCTACTTTTGGCAAAACTTCATGGCATGAAAGAGGCAAAGTTCTACACTGTGGAAGAAAAGAAAAAAGACTTTAAGGTGCAGTTTTAAGAAGAAAGGAAAAAAGATGTATGAAAATGGTGGAACAGAATATCAGCGGTGTCAAGCTGGAGCGGCTGCGGCAGAACGCTGTAAAAAAACATAAGATTCTTCGGAAGCTGCTCCCGGTGTGCCTGATTTTGTTTATAGGATTGACACTGGTGAAAAACCGATTTTTGTTTGTCTCCATCAGTGAATATGGCTTTGGAGACCCAGCAACCCAGGGGGGCCTTTTGGGTCTGATTGGAGGCCTGATGCTCAGCGTGATTTTTGCGGGTGCCATTTTGGGTTTTTACTATATGCTGGTCTATAAAAAAGCTTATGACCTCTTTTGTATCAATTTCAAAAACAAATATGTGTTGGACACTCTCCGACAACTGCCGGATTTTTCCGAACTGCGCTACAATGCCGGAGGCGGCCTTTCTTATGAGGAAATGAACCGTTTAAAGTTAATCCCCGGAGGCCAGTCGGTCTTTTATCAATCGTCAGATGAACTGTCCGGCAAGCTGGATGGAGTTCCCTTCCGGGCTGTCAATGTCTGCACTGGCGAAAAAGCTTCCGCAAGAAGTTCTACCCCCAAAATTCTGTTTGAGGGACAGGTCATTGTTTTTTCCTATTTTGATAATCGGAAGATCAGTGAAGGTTTTGTCCAGGTGTTTTCTAAAAAAGCCCTGTCTAAACTCAGGGAAACCAGAGTCCCGCTGTCAATTCAGACAGAAAACAGTGTATTCAACGAAAATTTTGCGGTGTTTGCAGAGAACGAGCAGAATGCTTTTTACATCCTGACCCCCCAGGTGATGGAGCAGATTACAGCTTTTCAGGAAGCTATGGAAGGAAATGTTTATCTTTCCTTTTCTGAAAAATCCCTGTATGTAACTTGCAGCCAGCTTCGCAATCCTTTTCATATTTACATCGACATCCCTGTTGAAGAACAGCGTCAAAAGATTGCTGACGATACGGCGATTCTCCGCAGTGCAAAGGAAATTCTCATCAGAGCCGGACAAAGCAGTCCGAAATAAGAAGGCAGTCCTTGAAAGGCGGTAGGTATCATATGGGATGTACAATTGTGTTCGTTATCCTGCTTGTTATTGGAATGGGCATCCTCTGTTTTCTAACGGGGGATATGGCGGCTTTTATCGCCCTGTCCGCTACTTTAGTCGTAGGGCTTGGTCTTGCCGGTATTCTGTATCATATCTATAAATCGAAGCAAAGACGGATGGAGAAGTATAATCCCCTATCCCCTACATTGCGCTGGATGAATGCCGCAGGGTCGATCCTGATTGCAGCAAGTCAACATACAAATTTTCATCTACTGGCTGGCTGGCGGTACAATAACGAATTTGACCGAGAAAGTATTAAAACAATGCTGTGGGATTATTGGGGCATTCAAGGACATGAGACAGCTATAAAGGAAATGCGTAGCCTGATCGACGAGGGAATGCGTGCCAGCTATCGGAGGAAAATGGAACTCTTGTCGCATAAATATAAGGATGCTACAGAAGTCCAGCTCATTGAGGAGGCCCGCAAAACCAATCCAAACGCAGATGAGGACAGCTATCTGCCGAAAATGCTGATGGCCTGGCGGCGCTATGGGGAAAATGCCCTGTTAGGCTGGGACATGGGACGTTGCGCATATATCACGCAATGTTGCTATCTGGCAGGTTATATCAGTATGCAGGAAATGCTGGATCTGTGCGTGGATGCCGGGATGAAGGCACAGTCCTTTTTTCAGAATTGGGAAGAAATGATGGAGAGCTATCTGCTGGGCGGCCAGTTCTGGCAGCATGAGGATAAGAATGACCCAAAATCCATGACGGCAGAACGATGGAAGCTATATGAACAGCTCTGGCAAGGAAAAAAGCCGTTCCAGGGTTCTCCGTACCTCGCTGTCCCATTCGACCAGCTTCTTTCCAAAGAGGTCATCACCAACGAATACGGCATTCTGCCGGAATACCAAAAATATTATAATCATGGATAGTTAGCTTTCGGTACAGAGTAAGCATTGATAGACGTGTCTACAAATACTTTGGAAATGTTAAATTTGACTATTAAGTAATTGGAAAATCTTTTCAGGAACGAAATGCACACGTATATGGTCTAACAGCCATGTATGTGTGCTCTGGGAGGCGGAACGGCGGATTGCCAGATGGAGCAACCCGCCGTTTTTGCGTCACTGCGCCCCGTCCAAGGGACTGCGCCCTTTGCGCGGCTTACGCTGCTTCCCGCGCCCGCCCCCAAAAGGTAAACACCCGCCCTGCGTCTGTCTCCCTTCCGAGGACCTTATAACCGAACACTGACTGCGCACCGGGAACGCCCCGGAGGACGGTCATTTTTTTACCCATTTTTCAGCCAAAGGAGGGCAACATCTTTTACATGGCCCGCCGCAGACAGGAGCAGACCCACACCCAGCGCCGGGACATGAATCGGCGAGGGACTTCCTATTTCCTGCCGCTGGTGGTAAAATGAAATCAGTTTTACGGGCCGCTCCCCGCTGGGACAAAGTACCCATCCAGTGGAAAAATTGTTGATTTAGAACCGGATGTAATAAGAGGGAAATGAAAATGGCAGAGCATAACGATGATATGACCTATAAAAGCAGGTTTCATTTCATGTGTTCCTGCTATCGATTGCCGGAGGATGGAAGTTTTACAGTTGGTCAAGAGTATGCTTTTGTGAACACTATTGACGTAGTTGAGATCGTGGATGATTTAGGACAAGTTATGGTATTTCCTGAAAAAATCTTTGAGTCTTACTTCTGCGACTTTGCAGATCCTGTGTATCCTGTAACTTCTTTGGGGCCTATAGATAAGACGATCTATCATCTCTATTTTGTTTTGGATCAAGGGCACCACAGTTTAGACGCAATCAAAGCGTATTCCAAATTGTTCAATGTGAACTATGTGCAAGCAAAGGGCGTATTAAACGATAAGCGGGTTTTGATTGCTACAGGAAGTGCTCATGATATGAGAGAAATACTGAACGAACTGAAGCATTTTCAAGTGCATTATGAGATCAGTCCACCCTACGGCTCTGCGGGGCGCTGAACTGTGATATTGCAGATGTGATCGCTTTGGAGCAGGATGAAAATTCCATAAATGAAATAGAGTGATAAATTAACATAATGGGAGGTGCGCTATTACTATGAATAAAGATTTTCCACTAAACCGCTTTAATTTTACAAATCTCATCAAACATATTAGAACAGAAATATTGATACCAAATGTGATTACCGATGATGAAACAGGAATAGAATTTTATGGTGGGGATAGCATTCCCCAAAAGGCACTGATTGACTTACTCAAAAATTTCAACATAATTGACAATCTGGTTCAACAAAGCAATAGCGAAGAATTTAAAAAGCAAACACAACTTGATATTAAGAATTTTCAGTTTGAACCGTCATGGGTAAAAATTACTCCTGACAATATTACGGTTGGATATGTAGGAATTTATGTAAATGCTGATTTCAGTTTAACCTTTTCAAACATCAATGATAAATGGGTTTTGGAGAAATAACAACTTCCCATTTATCATCATCGGGCCAGCCAGCGGACGGAATATGAGAAAATGACAGCGCAAGGCGAAACATTAAATAACCTAAAGGGGGAATTTCAATGCTAATTTCTAAATCAGAGTATTCTGTTACGGAGGCTGCTCTCTCCAAATACGAAACGGCACATGGATTTACCTTTCCGCAGGAGTATCGGGCCTTCCTGCTGAAATACAATGGCGGCGAAACCCCGGAAACCGACTTCCGCCTGTCCGGTGTGTCATCCGATCTGGTTTCTTTCTATGAGCTACGGGACGATGGGGACGGACTGGAACTCCATGAGATTGAACTTCTTGTGCCCGCATTTCTGAAAGATCATATGCTCCCTATCGCTTCCAATGTGTTTGGCGATAACATTTTCATCTGTGTGGAGGGACGGGAAAACGGAAAAATTTTTTTCCGTTACCATGACAGGCCAAAGCGATATATCAAACTTGCGGATGACTTCCGTACTTTTATTCAGAAATGCAAAAGCAAAAAGCTGGGGCGCTGCTATACGATTGAAGATCGGATTGCGATGAGAAGAAGCGCAGGGAACTTTGAGCCCCCATCTGCGATTGCACTTTCTGAATGGCAAAAAGAGATTGATTACTTTAACCGTATCCACCAAGAGCAAGTAGAGTTTTGACTGCTGTTTTGCCCAGCCAGCGGGCGCATAGTAACCAAACACCACCTACCAAGGCACGGCAGACAGGCCGCGCCCCCGCTGGGGCAAAGTGTCCCAAAGCCGGGGGCATGACCGCCCCGCCCAACCTCTGGGCACTTTGTCCAGCCAGCGGACGGTGGAAAAAGTTGAGGGAATAAAATGGGAAACTATGTTATAAATGAAATCTATTCGGATGGGTACGAAAGATTTGCAATAATAGAAGATATTGGGAAACATATAAAAATAAATGTGCATTTTCTTGAGTATGATGAATATTTGGAAAGTAGTGAAAATTCTCAAAAAAGAACAAATGGAGATATATTGGATGGGGACTTATCAATTCAACTGATAACCTTTAGTCGAAAAGTAGATGTAAAGGAAACTCTTATCCATTTTCAAAAAATACAAAACTCTCCACATATCGAAGCAGTTATAGAAGCGACTCAAATAATTGATGAATATTCCATGTATGCGCTTTCAACTGTATCAGATAGTAACATTTTGGTTGAGTTTGAAAATACAGTCAGCTATAAAGTAGGAGACAGAGTTTTGGTTATTGGATCTTTAGAATTGAACGAAACATCTTAACAAAAATAGTGTGCCAAGCGAAATATTTGCGTTGCCCCACCTCTGGACACTTTGTCCAGCCAGAAACGGAAAATCAAACACCATCCACCAAGGCGCGGCAGACAGGCCGCGCCTTTTTCATACCCAAAACTGAATACGAAACCCAACAACCGGCGTTTGCCCTTTTCCTTGCTGGGACTTCCCATTTCCTACCGCCAGTGGTAAAATGAAATTGGAAGTTTAACGGGCTGCCCCAACTGCTACGATAGTTGGCAGAACGTATCATGAATTTATTACTAATTAGGAGGATGAATGGATGAGCAAAGTATTTGAGGATGCCCTCATGGATGTACAATCAGAGCTTATTTCGTTGTGCTTAGAAGTCGTTGAAAATCGGGACATTGACAAGGTCTATGCGTATTGTTCCATCGAAAAGAAAAGTATGATGTTCAATGCTTTTTTTGAAGCAAATGGAAAAATTCAGACATTAGATCAGCTTGGAATTGCCGACGGTTTGACAACACAGTTTTTAAGGCTGGGGACTGGGGATCTAAATAAAGTAAGGGATGTATACAAACGCTTTGAAAGGCCGATGCCAACTGAAATCAAAATGATTTACGAAAAAAAGACTGGCAAATTCAGCGTTAAATATAAGTATGATGAAGTATGTTCCGCTAAAACAGGTATCGGTGCTGGAGAGGTGTTCGATAATTGGATAACCGAGGTCGAGCGTGCAGGCAATAATAAAGACATTTAATGCTGGCTATCCCGCCCCACCTCTGGACACTTTGTCCAGCCAGAAACGGAAAACCAAACACCACCCACCAAGGCGCGGCAGACAGGCCGCGCCTTTCCTATATCCAAAACTGAATATGAAACCCACCAACCGGCGCTTGCCTTTTCCTTGTGAGAATGGCAGGCGCTTTTCTTATTTCAGGAGGAACCGCCTATTTGAGTATCTTTGAAGAAGTCAAGCAGTCTGTCACCACCCGGCAGGCCGCCGAGCGTTACGGTGTCCGGGTGGGCCGGGAGACATCCCTGCAAAAGCAGAACCACGTGGATTATCTGCTGGACACGCTGCTCTCCCCCGACATGGAGGAACGGGTGGCACATACATGCTCAATTCTATCGTGTCATTTGTGTAAAGTAAGAAGCTCCAAACAAATATAAATCTGCTTTGCCATGCTTTCTATCGACAGCGATGGCTCAATCATGTAAAATATAGCCAGAAAATAGCGAGGAGAGGATGATATGAGTTTTGGGATGAAGCTTTTCTTCGGAATATGTCTGGTTACAATGGTGTGGCTGGTAACACGCATCATCCGCAGGGCAGCTGCTCTAGCACAATGGCATCGCGCAAGTCATCCACAGTTGAAGCATTATCTGTCCACGCTGCTTCTACCGCTGGCGTTCTGGATTGCTCCCCTGTTTTTCCTGCTGCCCCAAATACCTTCTGCGGAAGCACAGCTGATTACCGAACAGGGGACGGTCACAGCATATCAGACCAATACACGCTCCAGCGGGCGGTATAGTCCCAGAGTAACCTATCTGGAGGGGCTGTATCTGGACGGCTCCCAGGTCTGCGGCTATCTGCCCGGCCGCATGACTGATCCGAAGGAAATCCTGAGCTGGCTTGATCCGGCGGATGTGACCATACAGTATAGCCTGGATAGAAGCGGGGAGCGCCAGATCTATACACTGACCACTGGTAGTGGGGCTGAGCTTCTGAGTTATAAGCAGGCGGCGGAGATCCGTTGGCGGGAGTATGCGATCAGCATGATCTGTCTGGCTGGCTTGCTGCTGGCCGGTATAGGCTGGGCGCTGGGTCTCCCGCCCCGTCTATCCGTTGGCATCAGTTCTGGCGGGGCAGAGGACAGCTCGTTGGCGAGGCTCAAGACATGTTTGCTTCTGCTGGGCTACCTTGCCCTGATTTTTCTGGCACTTTGGCCCGCAGCCAATCCCAAGGCTACCATCCACACGCACCCCGCCTCTACTGCGGTGGATATAGACAGGGGTGTGTAGGTCTGTATGCAATATCCTAATTTTTGATAAATTGTAACTGGAATGTCCTGTTATTGTCCCACCTGTGAGGACTTTGTCCAGCCGGCGGAAGGAGGTGAAGCGATGAGCAGGATAGAATTATACCGAAGGACAAAAGGTTATTCTATTTTTGGAGTAGTAAATGCCAAAATGTTTTCCGCCGCAGTGATTTTGGTAGTTATCGCCCTCGGTCTAAAAAATCCTCAACTTATATTGGACAGTGATATATTATGTGTGTTTGCATTGTGTGGCGCTGTTGCACTGTTTTGGATTTTACGCTATTGGAAACACTGGCTTGACATTTTCAAAAAAGACCTTGTTCTTTTTGAGGGCGAAGTTTTTTCAGAAGGCGCGGTGCCGGGATCAAATGCGGAAAGCCCTTGGGAAAATTGGCGGCTTACAGAAAAGGGAACGGACGCGCCGCGGCATTTTGTTATTTGTTTACGGCAGATGAAAAAGCAATATCAAAACAATGCTTTGATCCCGGATATGTGCCGTGGGCCGGTTTCGTTTTTCTATCTAAAGCGGACGAAATGTATTGTAGATATTGTGAGTATTTCCACGCCTGAACAAGATCACCGAAGTAGACACGCGCAGAAAAAAGCAAGGCGAAAAGCCCAACATCAGTAAGCTCCTCGCCTCTGGACACTTTGTCCAGCCAGAAACGAAAAAACAAACACCACCCACCAAGGCGCGGCAGACAGGCCGCGCCTTTCCCATACCCAAAACTGAACCCCGCCAATTTCCCGTTGTGGAGCTGGCCGTGGCGCCGGGACGCAGTACGCAGACCTGCAAGCGGGCCTTGCGGGAGCTGGAGGACGCCGGACTGATCCTGCAGGTGCGTCAGGGAATTGGAGCGCCGAACAGGATTTATGTGCTGGTGCCGAAGAAGCGGGATTGAAGAAAATCCTGCGGCACGGTATAATGAAAAGTAAGAAATCCTCGCCGCCATACAGCGAGGAACGCCGGGAGGCGGCGAGAAAGTTTGTGAGGAAACGCAATAGCGCCGAGAGGTTGAAATAGTAAATATGACAGATATAGAGCGGATCATAGCCACAATTAAAGACTATCAAGACAAAAATCTTTCTCTGGAAGATCTTCAGTCATATTTTCAAACACTACCCTTATGCTTATATTTTTCAGCACAGCAAATAGAAGAATTAGAGGAGCAACTTGAAACTATCCGTTTTCTTATTTCAGATGAAATGCAGCATGAAACGGTTATACATTATCTGAAGCCTATGAAAAATTACTTAGAAAGTTTGCGAAGTAGTAAAATAGTACCTTTAATTGAAAATTTAATTACTGGAAAAGACATTTCAATCGAAAATGCACAGCACATAGAAGTTTTGCTTGATGATTACTATGAAAATGATGAAGTCATTCAAGATTTTATTACTGATCTTGCTCTCTATAATCCTGGTGGTGGAGAATACTTATATAGTCATTCAGAGATAACACCTAAAGCTAAACATATATTGGCTTATATTCAAAAAAATTATTGTAGTGATGGTTAGACTATATTTCCCTTCTTCAAGTGAAATTTGAAATGGAGAGATAAGTTTGCTTGTGAATGACCGCGCCATACAGCGAGGAACGCCGGGAGGCGGCGAGAAAGTTTGCGTGGGAACACAACAGCGTTGAAAAATTATACAAAAGATAAGGAGCGAAACGCATGGATTTAATCAAACAGATTTATATTCTTTTTGACAATTTCAGTGATGAGAACTGCCGGATGTGGAATGGATATAATCCAGACTGGAGGCCCAACTGGAATGAGGAAATTGAAGATGAACTGAAACGAATTCAAGAACATTCCCCCATCCCTCTGCCAGATGATTACTGCGAAATATTCCGTGCTTTTGGCGGGGGTGGGATTGAGGACAAGCGGCCAAACTGGGCGATACCCGATATGAGTTTCTGGGCATGGGCGGAAATAGAGGATTTTAATGATTGTTTTGATTTCTTTGAGGAATGTCCCAATGCTCTTCCCATTGGCGATGACATTGGGGACAGGATGTATATGCTCATCCAGAGCAAGGAAGAAAACGGGATCTATATGTCTGGAAAATCTCTCTTTTGGGATAAAGAGTATAGAACAAAAATCGCAAGCTCGTTTACGGAACTTTTTACCGATGCCGATGTACAGCGAAAATTCCGCAATTATTATTGCTATGGTTATGACAAAGGAACTGATGGGAGGTAACGGCGCAAAAATCCCTTTAGGAACTAGTCCAGCTAATAAAAATCAAGAGGGATCGCAGAAAAGTTTTCCTTTCTACAAGCGATACCCATATGGGAGGGAGGGGCGTAAATCAGATGGGCGAATTAGCGTGGTGGATTTATCCCATAGAGTCGATAGCCATTGGAGCCGCTGTTTTTATAGGGGGGCATAACCTTACCTGCTATTATCCATTTCTCTTGTCACACAAATTTTATATCACCGTGAAGAATCCTAAATTGCAAAAAATCTTGGTTTCTGATCAATTTAATCGTAATAAATCATCTCAAACAAAACATGAAGATCGGAACAAAATGGCTGTACTCGGATTTATTCACTATGTCATTCAATTTCTGCTGTTGAGCGCAATTTATACCTTGGATCTCTATCTTATTGTTTCCAAGGTGGCAGATATTGCATTCAATATGGTTTTCTTTCAAGCGATTTGGCTCAAGTTGGCTTTAGTTTCTCTCACTGCTTGTGGAATTTCAATAATATCCTATCATCTTGACCATGGATTAGGAACATTGGTAAATAGGCACTCTCGTTAGTAATGGACTTAGTCTTGATAGTCTTAGTTTGGGACTGACAAAAAGGGCCGCTTCTGTTTCCGGCTGACCGCGCCATACAGCGAAGAACGTCGGGAGGCTGCGAGGGAACACAATCTCATAGAAAGGATGAAGAAATAATGGAGAGTTGTTCTTGCGGTAAATATCAATATGGAGATGAAGTAAAACTTCCAAACTCTGCTTGGCAATATGTGAAAGAGGGATTTATGGGTACAGTTTACAAGTGCAGCAGGTGTGGATGCTTATGGTTTAAGACTATAAGTAGCGGTATAATTGGAATGCCCATATATATTAAATCAAAACCTGATGCAGACTTTGGAAAGCCAAGTCCAGCTTCAGATGTCAGACTAGAAGATTTACTTGTAAAAAAGTAACGGGATATATAAGAGTGGCAAATATAAGATTCCTTTAGGAACTAAGCCCAGTTAATAAATCAAGAGAACGGCAGAAATAGGCTGGTGGCCTATGCCCGCCGCTGGCCGGAGTGCTGCCGGGAGGCAGCGAGGGAGTTTTCGAGGGAACATAGTAGCGCTGAGAGGTTATCCGTGATTAAGAGAGGATAAGTTATAGGAGAAGGTATTTATGTGTAGCGTTGATTTAATCTATCAATACCTAAAAGAGTACTCCAAAGAAACTGTGGAGCAGTTTGATGATTTAATGGACCAGGTAATGGATCAGGCAAAACAGGGAAACGTTTTTGCAGAAGAAGATATAGACGATTTGTGCAATCTATTGTTTACGGTTGAAAGAGATTTGGAGGATGAGTCGTCATATAATATTGACTGGACGATCAAAGACCGTATTATGGAAACAATCATTATCCTCATATGGAACAGCGGACAGCCTACTTGCTTTGAAATAATAGCAAAAGCGATAGGCAAATATTCTACTCTTTCGCGCCCCTATCTGAAATATGTCATTGAAACATTTTTGACCGTTTTCTTATTAGGAGCTCCGAGCCAGAGTGAGGATGAAATTGTACGAAATCGAGCCATTTTTTTGGGTGCAATGAAAGGATATACTCAAAAGGAAATTGTAAAAAAATTTTGTGAATCGAATTTGAAGCAAATAAAGGAGAAAGAAAAAAATGAAGAACTTCCACTCAAAACCCAAGAATTGAAATCGTCTTTATTAGACATATATAAGTTTGCTTGTGAATGACCGCGCCATACAGCGAGGAACGCTGGGAGGCCGCGAGGAAGTTTGCGAGGGAACATAATAGCGTTGTGAAGTTATTTAAAAGAATAGGGAGCAATGTATGAAAAGAAAAATCTTATGGGGAGTTATGGCCTCTTTTATGATCATAGCGATAGCCTTGATGACGATCATGCTTATCCGAATGGCCCAAATGACCGTTCCTGGAGCATCGTGTGTGTCCCCGTCGGGGCCATATTACGATGGCCTGTATATTGATCTGGTACAGGAAGCGGATTATCAGAGCTATTTAGACAATAGAGACAGCGCAGCGGACAGCCACATTATAAAGATTTCCAATGATACAGGATATCTGGCCTGTGCCTTGGCTTCCTCCGGCGATTTAGAGATTGTGTATCCGAAGTTTGTTCATGAGGGGTCTCCTGTCGAACTGCGTTTTGAGAACCGTGTGCTGACCGGCTACCGACTGACTTATGAGGGAGAAACACAGAGTATGCTCGGAGCCCGTGAGCAGGCAGCACTCACAGAAGATGATCAGACTACCATTGAAGATGTGGCGTTTGAGCTGGCTTGGAGTGACGAAACTTGGGTGACTGATCAGCCGTCACTGGAAGCAGTTCTGGCGGACTATATGGAACAGGTGGATGCTTTTGTAGCTGAAAATGGGCCGCACACTGATGTCACCCTATAAATCCCGCAGGATGAAAGCCATTAGTAGAGTGGAAGGAGCGATTGCTGCCAGTAGTGTCCATGGCCCCACCAGACAGAGGAGCGTTTTTGATGGATGTTTTGTGCAGAGGGAATTATAGACTTATGTGATTTAGGATGCCTTTTCATTGATGAGCACGGAGACATTTGTTGACAGAACATAATAGGACCAGATAATTTTAGGCCGGCTTTCATGCAGAAAGTCGGCTTTTATATCTCCGATATTGCGGGTGCACCGTCTCATTATGTGCTAGGATATATTGAATGACCGTACCTCACCTCGTCATGTGACTTTTATGTAGACAAAGAAAACCTACACCACATAGTTGAGTGGTGTAGGTGTATGTTCGTTTGAATCAAGGCAACAGTCTGGTAATATTTTGAACACACAGTATGTTCGTCAGTTAAGTAAAGTTCCCCACGATAGATTCTCGAATTATATAGAAAATGCTTAGGTAAGCGAAGAACGTAAATGTCCCGGCAGACTGCCAATCACTACATGAGAAGTTTTGTCATCCCAAAAGAAATAAATTCGCAGACAGTAGAGCGCATTGTGGCTGACGCCCTTTTTCAAGTGCCGCTCCAGCAGCCGCCGTTTTCCCCCATAGGTGATGTAATATTCATCTCCCTGCTCCAGGATATCGCTGCCCTCCCCAAAGCCGCACTCGCTTAGGCCAGGGTCAACCGCGTTGCAACGCTGTAAAAAGGCGTCCCGGTTGATCCGGCCCTTCCGGTAATCATAGTAGTCCTCCGCCAGCAGGATCAGGCAACGATAGACCATGGATGGGTTTTGATAGACGGCAGATTTCAGGGCACGGACTGCCCTCGGATGCAAATAGAGACGGTCCGGATAATACTGCTCCACCCATTTTGCCATTTGCTCATAGGTCAAATCGACCGGAGGCCGTTCTGTTTTCCCGTGCTTTAACCGGGCGATTTCCCGTCTCTGACGGTCCATCATTTCCGCCATAGCCGTCATCTGCTTTTGAAGCGCCTGACTGTCCTCCCGACAAGCTGCCATATCGGCGTAGTATGTCTCGGCCAACGCCTTATATTCTTCCTTGGATTCATATACCCGGCGCAACTGCTCCCGACACTGTGCCAGCAATTCCTCCGTGCTTTCCTCCGTACTGGCGGAGAGCATACGGATCTGCTCCGCTTCTATGTAAAACCGAACGCCAAACCCGTTCCAATCAATGACCTGCGCGACGCTTTGCAGGTGAATCGCTTTTTCCAGCTCCTTTTCAAATTCGCCGGGGTAAAAATTCCTTTTAATGGTTTGAGCTGTGTAGAGCGGATGTTTGTAGGGGTCATCTGATTCAAAATCAATCGAACTGGGCCAGTAGATACGGACGGCGCCACCAAAGCAGGACCACTCGTCCTCAACGATCCGGCTAAGCTCATAGGTTGCATCCCAGTCTATAACCATTACATGGGCGCTGTCAACCAGAGCTGCGGCCAGTTTCCATCCGTCCACTAAATATCCGTTCTGACCAAGCGCAGGATTTTTGGCTTGAGAAATCAGGACAACGGGCAGCCGTCGGTCCTCGGCACACAAGAGGCCAATCAGTTTACTGACTTTGTGCGTTGAAATATGCTGGGGCTCTGTCGAGAGCCGGAGGCCATCATTCAGGCCAACCTCGTCTATCAGCTGGCGCACAAATACCGGCGACCTGGGCACAGGCTTTACCTTGGAGCCAGGCTCGCGGAGAAAAGCGGTTTCCCGGACCGCAAGGAGCAGACTGTGACGATATGGCTTGATCTCAGCCTCAACAGTGTCCCGGATGCCGCTTTCAAATACAGAGGAACGAAGGGTGAAAAAGTGTTCCTCCGGCTGGTAAATCACCGCAACAGACCGTCCTTTTTTCGTTGACCCGCTCACAGTCGCCGGAAACTCCGGGAGCGGAATGCAGTCGATGACTTCCCTGCGCATCCAAGCATAGAGGATCCACGCCGCAGCCATAAATTTTTCGTCATTGATTCCGTCTATTTCGGAGCCAATCCATGCCGCAAACTGATAGATGTTTTTCATTGTCGTTTTCTCCCTAATGGTAACAACCGACCTGTACGTCATTCCCCTCGCTTGCTATTATTTTACTACACATGGTCTCAAAATCATAGGTATTTGTTAAAAAATCCCGGCTACTCAACGCAAAACCTCGACAAGACGCTCCAATCTGGCTGCGAAATAGGTTGCTGCCTTATTCCCGATTCTCATTCAAGAAATCCCGGAATATTTTGTTATAATGCTCCCTGTCTTGCAGCTTGTTAATCAGTGGGATAACACGACGGCACAGTTCCGCCTCCTCTGCTGGGCACATGGCGGTTGTCATGTGTTCCTCCACGATTTTTAGGTCCCGCACATCATGATATATTTCATCAATCAGGCAGTAAAAGAGACTATCAGCGTCCGCAAAGTATTCATAGTTTCCATCTATGTCTGGCCGAACTACTCCAAATTTTGAGGACACCAGAATATCAAAATAATAATGCCCATGAATATACGAACCAAATGCCCGTAAAACATCATCGATTTTTTCCATCTCTGCCGCCTCAACAAAGACTTTTCTCGGCTTCATTTCATCTTCACGGGCTGTTGATGCAAGCAATCCCAAAATCAGTTCTTCTCTCGACAAATTTTTATATAGGTCTATCCCCAACAGTGTCTCTTTCGTATTTTTGTCCATTGTGTTACACCTTTCTAAATCGGAGATTTTATTCAGATGTGCCCAGTGAGTTTGGAAGAAAACTCATTACGGCATTTTAGACTTTGCTAGAAAGTTGTAGAAGTCAATCCCTGCACCCGGCGTTGACTGTATCTGATCTCCTGCATCAAATTGAGGGCTGTGTTCTCCGTCTCCTGAACCATAATTGGGGAAGAACTTCAGGACTGCATTTTCCAGTGCGGCACGGTTGATCCTCGGCCCCCATGAATTTCCATCATAATCAATCATCTCATAAATAGGGAGACAACTCACTTTATAAGTAAAAAAACGGTAGCCGCAGGTGTTGTCGATACCATTTTCTTGGTCATACTTGTTTAGTGATGCAAGTTCCAATGTTTCAGGCCAAATCCCGCTACAGAGGGGATAGGCGATTGCCAGTATCCATCCGACCTCCGCAGTTTCCAGCCAATATAGGCCATTGAAAAGGCGGTCGTGCCGCAGAACTGGTCCCCATGGAGTTTCTTCCGGAATGGGAAACTCGCCAAAATATTCCGGACAAACTTCCATTCCAAATGACTTGTCACTTTCCAAAAAGTAGCCTTTCGGCAAAGGCAGCCCATGTTCAGCAAGGTATTTATGGGCCTCATATTCTACAACATGCCGCCCCTTACAGTCATAATCGTTATCATATAAATATACCCTCGGGATGATTGGTAGTTGTACGCCATAGGCCCGCGCTTCCGAAGAGATTGCAGGGGAGTCCTCTGTTACCGCAATATATTCCGTTAAAAAATGAGGACTGATTTTATTGCCTTTAGTTCCAATATAGTACACGCCCGGACAAATGGTTTCCGCAAAATGGATTGTGCCGTACTGATTTTCAACGGTATGAAAATCAAACGGAAGTTCTGATACCGGTATCTGCTTTTCGCTGGAATCCCCTTTTACGACCACTGGCACAGGAATGTGCCTTTGAGATTCGGGCGGAACCAGTGCGGCGATTTCTGGCGGTAGTTCCCGCAGCCTTGTCCCGCACTCAGAACAAAAGAATGCTGTATCACACATTTGTTTCTTGCAGTTTGGGCATCGTAACATTGTAAATTTCCTCCATTAAGCCTGACACTTTGACTTATTTAGATTGGAAGTATGGGTTACTTGATGGAGCGTATCCACCAACAGGCGTTTGATATGATCACATGATAACTGAACCGTCTTTCTTTATGGGATTCGACTCCCTATATCTCTGATCTCTGTATCTCCATGTATGTCGATAGTGTTTTTCTGCGAATAAATTATACTTCCTAGAACACTATAAGTCAACGATATAACGAAGTATAATGTTCGTATCAACGAAGGAGTGCGGACGGCAGAATTATGAAAAATGTACTTGCGGAAATTACAAGATTACGATTAGAACGTGGTTGGAATGAATACGAGTTAGCAAAACACTGTGGGCTATCGCAGTCAACAATATCAACGTGGTACAGAAAAAATCAGACACCTACAATCCAAACTCTGGATAAAGTCTGCAAAGGACTGGGCATCTCATTATCTCAGTTTTTTGCAGAGGGGAGTGATGCAGTATCACTTACCCCAGAACAAAAGGATATGTTAGATAACTGGTCAGCGTTAAATATACAGCAAAAACAAATTATTAGGGATCTGCTTAAAAATATGCGTTAAGCGTTATCACGTTAAAAAGATACGGGAAGGCCAACTGACCATTTGTTTTTTGTCGTATTATAATATTCGTAGAATAACACTAAATATGGGGTGATTAAGATTATAAATATCCTTGACAGAATCACCCAACTTCGTTTAGAACGAAAATGGTCTGAATATGAATTAGCGAAGTATTCTAACATTACACAATCCACAATATCTACATGGTATCGTGAAAACCAACTCCCCACAATCAAGTCGCTTGATAAAATCTGTTCAGGGTGTGGCATCACGTTATCTCAATTTTTTGCTGAAAATGGTGATGCGATTTCGCTTACCCCAAAGCAAAGAGAGATGTTAGATAATTGGTCATCGCTGACAGAAATTCAGCAAGAGCTGTTCCTGAAGTTATTTAAATCAATTCCATAGCAGAGACTAAATGATGTGTAGGGCTGCGATTGATCAACACGGAAAAGCTAAAAGCCCCTGCAAGAAAATTGAATCTTCCAAAACTGTCCATTGTTTTCAAACTGTGGCTTATTCTTCGTACTTTAAACTGGTTCCAATGTCAAGGACAATTTTTTGACAGTAACAGATACAAAATAACCACCGTTACTGGTGAAAAAAGCGTAAGCACAGCATGGCCGCCATATTAATGCCGGCCATGCTGTGCTTATAATAGGGGGTGTTTTTTTTGCAGATTTACTAAGTCTGTTGCGGCAACGGGGTTACTGGGTTCACTCTATCGCATTGATAAGTATCACAAAGGCGAATAGAGAAAGTACCTTAAAAAAGTTCACGCATTTTGTAAATATAAGCGAGTTCTGGATGGGCTCCCCAGTTTTCTCCATTGTATAGCTGCAAAATCAGGTCAGCTGATGCGGTCATCAAATAGGCCCTTGCTTTTTGGGATAGTTCAAGAATTTCTCTCAGATGGGATATCTGTTGAAGCGCAAGTTCTTTGGAGCGGGTCCACTTCGCTATTTCGCGGCGCAAGATGCGTTGATCCCTTGCTATGACGAATTCTGGGTCCTTTTTCTTTCCTTGAGCCATAGCGCGTTTCTTTGCGCTGGCCTCTCTGTACTTTTTGGCCTTCTCCTCTGCCGCGCGGCGACGGGCGGCTATCAACGCCTGGATTGGCATAAGTTCTGTCGCCTTGATGCCGTAGTAGTTGTCCACCGGGTAGATACCAGTGGTAACATAGGTGTAGTATTCAGATGGAGTTAGCCCCGCCAGCGCATATTGGTAATGTCGATGGTTATAGGCATCAATATAGCCGCTGATCATCCGGCTTACAGTTGACGCGTCTGGACATAGCGCCACGAGGTCAAGCAATTCACATTTCAGCCGTCCGAAAAATGATTCCATGGGGGCATTGTCCTGAGAATTGCCCCTATCGGAAACAGACTGGAGAAAACCGTCATCTGACAGCAGCCTCTGGAATGTGGTCGAGAGGTACTGAGAACCTTGGTCGCTATGGATCACACATGCAGCACCTCGCAGTTCGTGTCCATGGTTCTCCATCATAACGTCATAGGCGGACTTGACAAGCGAGACTGTCATGCGGGAGGACACGCAATGCCCCAAGATCTCTTTTGTATAAGCATCCTTAAAAGCGCAAAGATAAATCGGTGTACGCACAGGGCCATAATACAAATAAGTGATATCTGTCAAAATAACTCTGCGGGGACCAACGGAGAAATTCTGTTTCACCGCGTTTTTCGGGGAGGAATATTCGTGATTGTGTGTGGCCTGATTCTTATAAGCGTCCTTCCTGGGTCTGTTGGCCACGAGATTCATTTCTTTCATAACCTTTCGACAGCGTTTTATACTGATACTGATATTGAACTCGCGCCATAGATGGGTCTGAAAGGTCCTTTTTCCCGGAACATATCCAAGTTTTCTCACGATTTTCCTAAACTTTTCTTTCAATTGCTCCTGTTGTTCTTTCTTTGCGGCACAGGAGCTGTCTATATCTTTTTTACGCCTGACCCACGAATAGTAGCCGGATCTGGACACTCCAAATATGTGAAGGCATTGCACGATAGACAGACCGTCCGCTCTATCCGCTTGTCTACGGATAAAGGAATCTACCATATAGAAACGGTCGGCGCTTACACCTTCGGATTCAATGATATAGTTGTGTCCTCCAATGCGGAACGGAGTTTTTTTTGAGCTGCAACCAGCTCCTCCAAATAGGCATTTCTGGCTTTCAGATAGGCCAGTTCTTCCAGAGGGGACATGGCCCCCATAGCCTCTCTGGGTACAGAGCCATCATAGCTGGAGGGATCTGCGGTGAACAAACGACCCTCCCGGCCCAACTGCATCGCCCGCTTTCCTGCGGAATTCGCGCGGTCCTCTCCGAGTACAGCGGTGGAAAACCCAAGGCTGTTATACGCTGCCACATAGGTCATATGCTCCTCGGAGATCTTCTTATACATGGCAACATAAAAGTCCTTCGTGTAAATAATATCCCGCCCACGAAAATCCTTTAGGAACGGATTATCCAGAAACGGCTGAATCTCCTCTGGCGGCTGCCTGGTCATTCTGTTTTGTTTCATATTCCCTCATCCGCCCACCTTTCTCATACTCCTAAATTTTTTGCCCGTTCAATGGCTCGTTGGGCAGCTTTTTCTTTCATCTGCTGATACTTTTCTTCTTCCTTTGCGATGTAGAGCGAGAATTCAGCTTCGTTCATGGCCAGAAGATACTGCTCGTACTCGACTGGCGTCATGCGGCCCTTATCCCACATGCGGCGTTCATAATTGTAATACTCTGCATATCGCGCGACAAGTTCCCTCAACTCCTCGATATCTTTGCATTCCGAATACGGACACTCATCTTTAAAATGTCCAAAGAAAGACTCTTGTGGGGCGTTGTCCTGGCAATTTCCTCGTTTGGACATCGATTGTGTGTAACCTCTTTTGCTTACTTCCTGCTGGAATGCGCCAGACAGATAAACTGTCCCCTGGTCAGAATGATAAAGTCCACCGCTGACACATGGGTGAAGATCTGATTGACGCAGTGTGGCAAGCGCCAGTTCCAAGTCATTGTGTTCGCTGACTAAAAACGCAACTAACTTGCTGGTGACGTGATCGAGCAGTGCTGAGCCATATGCCTTGCATCCGTCGCCATAGAGAAGATGTGTAACGTCTGTC